>Ga0209381_1000101_pt1 | contig 247067 bp, 176 predicted proteins | sample DewCreD2012metaG_FD_184111 | JGI IMG/M metagenome (GOLD analysis project Ga0209381, IMG submission 184111) | Hot spring sediment bacterial and archeal communities from British Columbia, Canada, to study Microbial Dark Matter (Phase II) - Dewar... ... | reverse complement strand
AGTCCGGCTGACGACAACGCGGAATCGGCCGGCCTTCGATGCGGATCAGCGGCGCCCCCGACGGAGATACTCCCGGCAACCCGTGGAAAATGGCCCGCCGACGAGCCGCCTTGAGCCGCCGTAGCCGCGTTGGCCCTGAAGTGCCATGCTCACCTCGCCGCCATCGAACGGCTCCCGTAGGTCAACGGAAAGATACGGGCAAAGGAAAGCCATCAGGGGGCGGGGCGGGCGCGGAGGGGGGACGGGACACACCCTCTCCCTATCTCCCGCGGCGCGCCGCGCGCGCCGGGAGCACCCCACGACCCTGACCGGCCGGTGTTTTGCCGCGCCCCGCGTCCCCCGGTGTAGCCCTTTCCCACTCCACCGGGGGAGCGGAGCCACGGCAGAGGGTGCATAAGCAAATCCCGTGCCACACTCTTGAATATTGCGCAAGTCGCATCGACAAATGGATTTAAGACGAATTCGAGCTCCAGCGGGCCTGTCGTACGATGTTACTTATCGTAACATTGCCTCGATCCTGCGTCCCTGTTCCAGTCCCCGCGTTGCATGGCAGGTTGACCGACCGCGGGCGGCACAGGCGTGCCGCCCCTCGGGCTGCGAATCCGACGGACGGTTCGCCGGATCCGCGCGCCAACCCGATGCGCCGGATTCTTGTCGTCGTGTCCTGTGTCTCCTGCGCTGCCGTCTGCTGTGGGGCATCGAACAGACCGGGGTAACCTGAATTTGGCTCATGTCGGGCTCACACAGGGCCCTCCGGCGGGAACATCGCGTCGGCGAAACGCCTTGCGGTAGGCCGAAGAAAAGTGAAACTTTTCAGGCCGGGAAAGGTATTACTGGGGAGCGGGGCGGCGAGGCGGGCGACGCGGACGCATGCGAGGATCCCCTTGAGAGGCACGCCATGAGACGATCTGCCGCGGCGATCGCCGTTGTTCTGGCCGCGCCCCTTCCGGGCGCCGCGGCCCCCGGCGTTACGCTCGTTCACCGGAGCCCCATGGGCCAGGTTCTGGAGGTCGAGGAGTCGACGCTCACCGACGCCGATCTGGACGTTCAGCTCCCTGACGGGCTCGGCGGGAGGACCAAGGCGAAGTGGCGGCTTCTGGAGCAGAAGGTTCGCGTCTTTACGCAAAAGATCGTCGAGGTCACGCCCGAGGGCAACCGGACCCTCGAGTTGAATTTCTCCGCGGCGACCAAGGAGCAGTTGAAGGGGGACTCGAAGGATCGGGAGAAGAAGCTCACGTCGCTGAACCGGCGCCGGATCTGGGTGAGCTTCCTGAACCACTCCATCGTTCGCATCGAGCCCACGCCGCCCGAATCCCTGGCCTCGGGTGCCGGGGGGGTGCTGGCGGCGCCCGTGGCCCCCGGCAGCCTCGGGCCCCCGCCGATCGCCGACGAGGACAAGGGCGACATCCTGTTCGCCGAGAAGCTCTACAGCACCTTCCCGGGGGGCGAGGTGAAGCCGGGGCAGGTCTGGGACCTTGATCCGGACACGGTCGGCTACGCCCTCTTCAGCTTCGCCTACAACCCGTCGATGCATCGAGTCGAGGGGAAGTGTCAGTACAAGGGGACGGTGACCTCGGATGGTGTGAAATGCGCCCGGATCCAGATGCAGTTGAAGGGGAGCGGTCAGATCGGGGACCTGACGCAGGCGTTCCAGCTGGAGATGGCGCCGCAAGGCTTCCTGCACGTCGCGTTGGACGGCGGGTGGATCGTCAATTATGAGCTCGCCGGGCCGATCCAGATCTCGGGCGGCCAAGCGCTGCTGCAGATCGCCGCCGCCGGTCCCGGCAAGAGCCTCATGCGCTACAAGGCGCGGCTGAAGGAGAAGGGGAAGGCGGAATGACGCCATCTCCTCGCCCGGCGGGATCTCCGGGGCCATGGCGGATAATTGAAGGCCCGGCCGAAATCAGGGGGTGCGGCGTGTGACGCGGTCGTCCGGCCCGAGCCGCCGATGCCCCGTCCCCGGCGACCCGCCCGTCACCGTGAAGAGGTCTCCCCGCTCCAGCGCGAAGAAGGCGCGCGTCGCGTCGGTCTTGTGTCGGGTCAGGCATTCCAGGTCGCACCACCCCGCGGCGCCGCATCCCGCGATGCGGGTCTTCCCCTTGACGTCGTGGCGATTGGTGACCGCGCGCCAGCCGGTCGCGCCGGCCGGCGACTCCATCGCCTCCCCGAGCGTGCGCCCCGCCCGCGTCAGGACGAGCCAGGCATACTTGAGCCAGCGCTTGTCGTGGCCGATCCGCCGGTCGATATCGGCGGCGATGCTGGGCCGGTCCCAACTTCGCTCCTCGTGGCACCAGGCGTCCTCCCGGGCCAGGGCCGGGCAGGGGCGCGCGTGGAGGCAGGGGGCCGCGACGCGGAGCCCCGGGTCCGAGGCGGCAAGGCGGTCCCGGATCGCGTGCAGGAGGCGCGTCACGGTTCGCAGGGCGGGCTCGACCACGATGAGGTAGCCGTCGGGCGCGACGCGGTCGAGGGCGCGCCGGACCATCGCCGCGCCGGCTCCGGCCGGGTCGCGTTGCGCGAGGGTGGTCTCGTTGAGCGTGTCGATGAGGAGGACGAGGTCGCGGGGCGGCCCCCCGGCGGAGTCGAGGTCGCCGGTCCGGACGCGGACGTCCCAGTCCGGGGCGGCCTCGGCGAGAAACCACGCCGCGTCGTCGAGCGCGGGGCGGGAGATGTCGATTCCCTCATAGGTCACGCGGCCCGGGGCGTCTGCCGGGCGGGCCCGGGCGAGCCCCAGGCCGGCCGCCCCCGTGCCGCAGCCGAGGTCAAGGACACGGAGGGCGGGGCGGCGCAGGAGGCCGGGGTCGGCCGCCGCCAGCTCGCCGAGGACGCGCGCCACCTTCTCCGCGTTGGCCGGCGCGAAGTAGGAGGCATAGGCGGCGCGCGTCAGGCGGCTGTCGAGATACCCGGACGGCAAGCGGGCCCGTTCGTGCGGGTGAGTAAAGCGCGTGGAGAGGCGCGCGATCTCTTCCGCGAGCGCCTCCCGCTTCGGGCGGCCGCCGCGCTCGCTCCGGTAGCGGGCGAGCAGATCGTTCCAGTCCATGAGGCGGCATGCTAGCATGCGGCCCGGCGGAAGGAAGCCCGAATTGCGGGAATTCGGCGCGCGGCGGCGGCGCCGCATGGGGTAGAATGAAGGGGTCTCTTGTCGGATAGCCCGGGATGAGCCGGATCGCGCGCGCACGCCCTCCGTCGCGGGGCCCCTTTCTCTGGCGGTTGGGCGTCTCCGCGGTCTTGACCCTGCTCGGCACCGCGGCGCTGGCCGCCGGGGCGGGCGCGGCGATGCGCGCCGGCTGGTTTCGGCTTCGCGGCATCTCGGACGGCCAACTGACCCTCTATGTGGCCCTGGCCTCGCTTGCCGGCGTTCTTTTCCAGTTGCTGCTTTCCTTCGTCCTGCCCCTGATCTTGCCGGGCCCCCGCGTGACGGTGCGGGCGCGCCTGAAGTTTCTGCTGGCCGCGCCGCTGCTCGTCGCCGCCGCCGCGGGGGGCGGTTACCTCGTCCTCCCCTCGGAGCAGCGCGAGGCGGTGGACGCGGCGGCCGGTACGATGGCCGGCGAGGCGGCGCGGGAGGCGAGGGCGTTCGATGCGCGGGCGGAGGCGGAGCGGGCGGAGGCGGACCTGCGGGCCGGGCGCCCGCCCGCCGCGCGGGCGGGCGCCCTGCTGGTCGCGATCCTCGCGCTGGCGGGGGCCGCGGCGGCGGCGGCCAGCGAGGTCGCTCGGTGGGTTTTCGGACGGACGGCGCGGGTGGATCGGCTGCGAAGGCGGGAAGACGGAGAGCGTTAAGCGGGGAGTCAGGGCGGGGATCCGTCACGCCACGTTCCCTCGGCGTTCTTGACGATCTCCGGGTCGGCGAAGGGGGGGCGGCCCTCTTCCCCCCGGCGTCGGAGCGCCGATTCCGTTCGCCAGAGGGTCGTCCCCAGCCCCAGGAGGGCGCAGCCGGCCAGACCGAGGATGCCGGCGACGATGAGGGCGGCGATGAGACGGTAGACGAGGAGGAACAGGGCCAGCGCGAAGCAGACGACCGAGGCGAGGACGACCCAGGGGCCGAGTCGGAGGGGGGCGGGCTGCTGCATGGGCGCATCTCCGGCGGCCGGTCCCGCTAGCGCGCGGCCAGGCGGCGGCGTATGAGGGCGGCGCGGGCGACGTCGCGCTCCGCCGCCTCCAGGGGACGCCCCTCCAGCTTCTGAAGGTGCCCGGGCTGGGAGCAGAGGAAGATCTCGTTGATCGTGCGGATGGGCACGTCGGTCAGAAGGCCGAGGTGGACGCCCAGCCTCAGCGCCGAGAGCCGCTCCATCGTCTCCTCGGTGGTGATGCAGCGGGCGGCGCGGAGGATGCCGAGCGAACGGCAGACGCTGTCCTCCACCCGCTCTCGGCTCTGCTCGAGCAGCTTCTGGCGCACCTCGCGCTCGAAGCCGACGATCTGGGGCACGACCTTGCGCATGTCGCGGATCATCTCCTCCTCGGATTTCCCGAGGGTGATCTGATTGGAGATCTGGAAGAAGTCGCCCATGGCCTGGGTGCCCTCGCCGAAGAAGCCGCGGACGGTGAAGTTGATGCGGGAGAGGGCCTCGAAAACCTTGTCGAGCTGCTTGGTGATGACCAAGGCGGGCAGGTGGAGCATGACCGAGATGCGCAGGCCGGTCCCGACGTTGGTCGGGCAGCAGGTCAGGAATCCAAACTGGGGGGAGAAGGCGAGCTTCACGGCCCGGGCGACGGCGTTGTCGACGGCGTTGAGCTCCTCCCACGCCTCCTCGAACTGGAGCCCGGAGCGGAGGCACTGGAGGCGGAGGTGGTCCTCCTCGTTGACCAGGATGGCGAGGTTTTCCTGGCGGCTGACGGCGACGCCGCGCTCGACGATGCCGTTATGCTCCTTCCCGAGGGCGGCATGCTCCTTGCTGATCAGGTGGCGTTCGAGGAGGACTTGGCGGTCGATGATCGGGGCGTGGCCCAAGGACAGGTAGGTCAGGCCGCGGTCCACGGCTCGGCCGGTCAGGGTCTCCCGCAGCAGGAGTTCCACCTCCTTGCGGGAGGCGGCCGAGGACCGGGTGTTGAAGGGGTAGTCGGCGAGGTTTCGGGCGAGGCGGAGGCGGGAGCTGATGACGATGTCCGACTCCGGGCCCTCGCCCTTCAGCCACTCGCCGAGCTGATTCACGAGCTGGTTGACAAGCTGTGTCATCGCGCGCACCGAAGCTCTCCGGGTGGTCCTGTACGGAACACGTGACGCTTGACGCCCGACGCGCTACCCCGGCCCTTCCGCCGTGTTGTTCCGCTGCTTCTGGATCTCGATCTCGATCGCCCGGATGCGGTCCCGGATCCGGGCCGCCTCCTCGTAGTTCTCGGCCTTGATGAGGCGTTCCATCTCCCGGCGCAGGTCGAACAGCTCCTGTTGGCGGGCGAGGTGGGTCCCGGTCTGGGGAGGAACCTTGCCGGCGTGCTGCGTGCTGCCCTGGATCTTCTCGAAGAGGGGGACGAGCGCCTTCCGGAAGACGTCGTAGTCCTGCGCGCAGCCGAGACGCGTCTTCTGGCGGAATTCGGCGTAGCGCATCCCGCAGGCGGGGCAGGCGACCTCCGCGAGCTCCTTGGCGATCTTGGGGCCGCCGGTCAGGGCTTGGGGATCGATCAACTGGCCGAGGACGGTGGAGAGGGAGAACTGCATCGCCGGGATGCCCTTCTGGCGGGCGCACTCCTCGCAGAGGTGGACGTCCTTGACGATCTCCTCGTTTTGGCGCTCCACGTAGTGGAACGTCGCGGGGTTATTGTGGCAGTTTTCGCACTTCATGCCGGTCGATCTCCCACGGGGTCCGGACCCGGGCCGTCGCTCCGCTTCAGCACCTGTTTCTCCCACTTTGCCAGTTCAACGACCTGGGACAACGTGCTGTGGCGCCGGATCTCCGCGCGGATCCGGTTCTCGGTCTCGAGGACGTGCATGGCGCGGTTGGCAACCTCGACCGCCCGGGCGCGGGGGATTCTCACGACACCGGTGTCGTCCCCCAGGATCCAGTCGCCCGGGGCGACCTCGAGGCCGCCGACCTTCACGACGATCCCGGTTTCCCCAAAGCCCCGCGGCTCCCCGGCGGCCGGGGTGACGAGTCGGGCGAAGGCGGGGAACTTCATGCGGCGGATGTCGTCGACGTCGCGGAGGGCGCCGTCGATGACCACGCCGGCGATGCCCCGCTGCAGGCAGCTTTCGCTGGCCAGTTCGCCCCAGACGGCGGGGGGGACTCCCCCGGCGTCGATGACGAGGATGCTGCCCGGAGGGGCGGTCTCGATGGCCTCGACCGGCTTCGCCCAGTCGCCGGGGTAGGTGCGGACGGTGAAGGCCGGCCCGGCCGCCTTCGCGCCCGGGGTGATGGGGTGGATGCCGAGGAGGGCCCCCGAGCGGTGCATCGCGTCGGAGGCGTTGGCGGTGGAGACCTTGGCCAGGAGGACGGGGAGATCGGCCTCCTGGCCGCGTTTGAAGAGGTCCGAGGCGGGCTTCTCGCCGGTATCCAGGGCGTGCCGGATCGCCCGGGTCGCAGCGGCGGCGTCGGGGGCCTTGGTGATGGCTCCGCCGACAATCACGATTTCGGCCCCCGCCGCAACGGCGTCCGATGCCGTCGCGGCGGTGAGCCCGCCCGCCACGGCAACGGGGCAGGCAACGGCCGCGCGAACCGCGGCGAGATCGGCCCAGGGCGACCGGCCTTGCATTTGGGCGTCGATCGGGCAATGGATGCTGACGTGGCGGGCGCCGAGGGCCGCGGCGCGCCGGGCCACGGCGGCGGGATCCGGCGCTTGGACGAGATCCACGCAGATATCGATCCCCGTGTTTCGACCGGCCTCCACGCACTCCTCGATCGTCGCCTCGCTGGCCACCCCAAGGACGGTGGCGCACTTCGCGCCCGCCTTGGCCGCCGCCTCGACCTCGGTCCGCCCGGCATCCATGACCTTCAGGTCGGCGACGATATATCGACCCGGAAACTCCCGAACGAGGGACCGAATGGCGTCGAGGCCGGCGCTCTTGATCAAGGGGGTCCCCGCCTCGAGCCAGTCCGCCCCGCCCGCGACCGCCTCCCGGGCGCACCGGAGGGCGCGGGAGAGGTCGAGGAAATCAAGGGCGACCTGGAGGGTCGGTTTCATAGTGGAAATCGGTTGCCGGTTGAGAGTTGCGATGCAACCGCGAGGGATTATACCGAAAGGGGATGTGATCTCAATGGATTTCGCCCCGTTTGGGGGGACGGCTTGCGATGTCGTGGCCTGCCCTCCGTCCCATTAAATCTTTGACTATCCTGTCTCGCGTGATATAAAGTATGCCTTCCCAGGGGGAATCGGCGGAGGGAGGGCCGGGGCGTCTCGGCCTTCGCGGCCCAGGTGCGGAGGGCGCAGCCATGCCTGAAACAGAAGGCTTGGACATCCAGCGAGCCATCGAGCAGAGCGCCCAGCGCACGACCCTCTCCGATCTCGCCCGTCGCGGCATCCAGCGCGTCAAGGTTCTCGACGAGAAGGGGATCCAGAACCTGATCCGCCAGGCGGTCGAGCGCGTCCTTTCCGCGCGCAGCGGTCTGTTGGCGGAGGAGGAGCGCGCCAAGCTGATGGCCGATTCCCGCAAGGAGCTGGACCGGCTCATGCGGGAGCACAACGAGGCGAAGTCCCGCGCGGAGCTGCTTCAGGCGGGGCAGAGCGAGCTGATCCAGCAGGTCGAGACCCTGCAACGGCAATTGCAGTTGCAGCGACACGTCGAGAAACAGAACATCCAGAAGCGCGTCGACGAGGAGACGGCCGCCCTCCAGGGGCGCGTGCATGAGCTGGAGGGGGCGGTCGAGGCCGCGCAGAAGGAGATCAAGAAGCTGCGCGAGCAGGTGGGGCGGCTGACGGGTGAGCAGGGGGTGCTTGCCGGCCAGTTGGAAGAGGCCCGGGCGGAGCTCGACAAGGCGCGAAAGCAGGACGCGCAGGCCCTGGCGGAGAAGCTCAAGATCGCGCAGGAGGCGGAGGCCTCCTCCCAGCAGGCGCTGCAGGCGCTGCGGGCCGAGCACAGCCGGACGCTCGCCGAGCAGATCGAGCTGCGGAAGGCGCTGGAGAAGGCGCGGGAAGAGGGCGGGGCGGCGTTGCAGCAGGAGGTGGCGCGCCTCCGCCAGCAGCTCGCCGACGAGGAGGCGCGGCACCGGGAGGCGGTGGCGAAGCTGTCGACCTCCGGGGACTTGGACCGCAAGCTGGCGGCCCTCGAGGCGAACATCGAGAAGAAGTTCCAGGCCGCGCAGGAGAGCAGTTTGGCCGCCAAGCTCGAGCAGCTGGGAGCCAAGGATGCCGAGATGGCGACCAAGCTCGAAAAGATGTTCGCGCGGATGACCGACAACCTGCAGAAGAAGCTTTCCTCGATGCGCGTCGGGGTGGGGGCCGCGCCGGAGGAGGTCGACTACCGGCCCGGCGAGCGGATGCTCGAGAGCCTCTTCAAGCAGGAGTTGGAGAGCAACCTGCCCGCCATCGAGGGGGTCAAGACGGAGGAGGCCAAGCCCGGAAAGATGGAGGACGCCTTGGCCAAGCTCAAGCGGATGCAGGGGGGCTTGGGCGGGCTGGGCGGCGGGTCTTCGGAGAAGAAGTGACGCGCCGGCCCCGGGGCCGGTCTGCGACGGCACGGATGGCATTGCGGGCCGCGTGACGCGGCCCGTCCCCACTTCTCCCAAAGGAGGCGTTGCATGTCCGCGAAGCTCGGGAAGGGGCTGGACATCGGGACGGTCAACTTGGTGGCCGCGATGCAGGACGAGGCGGCGAACGTCGTCGTCCGGAAGATGCGGAACGCCTTCATCGACGTCCCGATGGACAACTTCTCCAAGAACATGCTCACCCGGCTGAAGGTTCCCTACGTCGTCCAAGGCAAAAAGATGTACGTGCTCGGCGACGCCTCCTTCGAGCTGGCCAACGTGCTGAACCGGAACACGCGGCGCCCGATGGCGGACGGGCTGATCAGCCCGAAGGAGACCGACGCGCTTCCCGTCATGCGCCTCCTCATCGACAGCATCCTCGACAAGCCGCGCGTCGATAACGAGCTCTGCTACTACTCGATCCCGGCCGACCCGATCGACAGCACCTCGAACGTCATGTACCACCGCGACGTGTTCGAGGGGGCGCTCAAGAGCCTCAACTACAACCCGAAGCCGCTCTTCGAGGGCCACGGCGTGGTTTTCGCGGAGCTGGCGGAAGACGACTTCACGGGGATCGGGATCTCCTGCGGCGGCGGGATGTTCAATATCTGCGTCTCCTACAAGTCGATGCCCGCGCTCGCCTTCTCGATCAGCCGCGGCGGCGACTGGATCGACAACAACGTCGCCCACGTTCTGGCCATCAAGCCCGCCAAGGCCTCCCTGATCAAGGAGAAGGGCAAGGAGACCGGGATGGACATCTCCAAGCCGCGGAACCGCGAGGAGGAGGCGATCGGGATCTTCTATCGCAACCTGCTGAATTACACGCTGACCAATATCAAGCAGCGCTTCGAGACCGCCTCCGACATGCCCTCCTTCCCCGAGCCGATCGACATCGTCTTCGCGGGCGGGACGTCGATGGTGGGCGGGTTCATCACCATCTGCCAGGAGGAGATCAAGAAGCTCGAGTTCCCGATTCCCTACAAGCGGGTCCGGCTGGCCGATGACCCCTTCAACGCGGTGGCCAAGGGGATGCTCATGGCCGCTCTCTCGGAGGGCGCGGGCTAGCGCCTCCTGTGTCGCCGTGGGTCGTCCCGCCCGAGCCGGCCGCGGCCGGGCGGGGATGGCGGGCGGCGGTTCCCGCGTCCGGGAGGCCCGGGAATCGATCCCCCGCAGGCTCGACCGGAGAGACTGAACGATGGCCAAAGCCCCAAAAGGCCACGGCGCGCGCCTCTTCGACAAGGTCGCGAAGGAACGCGGCATCTCGAAGTCGCGCATCTACAAAATCCTCGCCCTCCAGCGCCTCTGCGACGAAGTCAAGAAGCTGGGCGACGAGGGGAAGATCCGCGAGAGCGCCCTTCTCGAGATCTCCAAGGTCGCCACCCCCGCCCGACAGAAGCTGTTGGCCGACCTCGTTCTCGAGAAGAATCTCACCGTCGAGCAGACCCGCGAGTTGGCCAAGGTCATCCGGGCCGCCGAGAAGGCCCCGCCCGACAAGGCCTCCGATCTCTGGGACCGCTTCTTCGAGTTGAAGGACGCCCTCGATTCCAAGGGCATGACGGAGTCCCTTTCCAACCAGATGAAGGAGATTGCCGGCTCCGTTGAGGTCTCGGACAAGGAGGAGGGGGGGGGGGAAGAGGCCGGTTTCGACCCCGAGTTGCGCAAGGCCCTCGGTTTCCCCGAGCGGGTCGAGTGCGTGTCCGGCCGCGGCCTCGATGTCGGCACGACCAACATCGTCTCCGCCGGTCGCCCCCTCGACGGCTCCATCCATTTTGTTCTCCAGCGCAACGCCTTCCTCGACGTCCGCAACGACTCCTTCACCAAGCGGATGCTCATCAAGCTCGGCATCGACCACGTGATGCACGAGAACCGGATGTACGTCATCGGCGACCCCGCCTTCGAGCTGGCCAACATCTTCGAGAAGGAGACCCGCCGGCCGATGAAGGACGGGCTCATCAGCCCGCTCGAGACCGACTCGCTTCAGATGATCAGCATGATCATCCACCAGGTGCTCGGCCCCCCCCGCGAGGCCGGCGAGCTGATCTACTATTGCGTTCCGGCCGAGCCGATCGATGCCGACCGGAACGTGATCTACCACCGCGGGGCCCTGGAGACCATTCTTCGCCGCCAAGGCTTCACCCCCAAGCACATGATCGAGGGGCACTCGGTCGTCATGGCCGAGCTCGAGCAGGAGGATTTCACCGGCATCGGCGTCTCCTGCGGCGGCGGCATGTTCAACGTCTGCGTCGCCTACAAGTCCGTCCCTGCGCTCACCTTCTCCACCTCCCGCGGCGGCGATTGGGTCGACATCAACGTCGGCCGCGCCCTCGGGATTCCCGCCTCCCAGGCCACCGCCATCAAGGAGAGCGGCGTCGACCTCACCCGCCCCCGCAACCGGCAGGAGGAGGCGATCTGCATCTACTACCGCGAGCTCATTCACTACACCCTGTCCACGATGCAGCGGCAGATGGAACGGGTCGATCTGCCCTCCTTCACCCATCCCGTCGAGCTCGTTTGCGCCGGCGGCACGTCCCTGGTCAAGGGCTTCATCCAGGTTTTCCAGGAGGAGTACGAGAAGGTCCTCTTCCCGATCGAGGTGAAGCGGATCCGGCTTGCCCGGGACCCCCTTCGCTCCGTGGCCACCGGCTGCCTGACCGCCGCCCAGGAGGAGATGGCCGTCCGGACCGGCGTCCGCAAGGAAGTCGAAGCCCCCTCGCTTCACGGCGGGCGGGTCGAGGCCGTCAAGGGGGTGATCGTTTCGAAGCCGAAGGAGGGGAAGGGGAGCGCCCACCGGAAGGAGAAGGACGAGAGCGTTCAGATCCTGCCGCCCCCGAAACGGCTCCCGGGCGACCCGGCCGCCGGCGGGTTCCGGGCGCCCGAACAGCAGGTGGTCTCCCTGCCCTCGTTGCCGGCCCGCCCCAAGAAGACGGATGCCGGGCCGTCGGAGCGGATCGTCTCCCTGCCCAAGGTCCACGAGCCGCCGCCCGCGCCGCCAAGCGGTCCGAAAGAGCAGGTCGTTTCGCTTCCCCGGATGAAAGAGCCGGTGGAGAGCGGATCCGGTCGGCCCCGCGAGCAGGTCGTGCATCTGCCCCCGGTCCCCGCGCCGGCCCCCGCCGCTCCGGAAAACCGCCCCGCCGGCCAAGTGGTCCGGCTGCCCGAGATGCCGCCGCCGGCGGCCGCCGCGGCGGAACCCGTCGAGATCGCGGAGCAGGTCCTGCCGCCCGTGCAGGAGATCGGAGCCGCAGAAGCGCCCGTGGTCATCCAGCCCGCCGAAGCGGTCGTCTCGATGCCCGAGCCGGCCGCGCCCGAGGCCGGGGATTCGGGACTCGATGCGGCGGTCGTGCCGGCTTCCGTTGACGAGCCCTCCCCCGAAGGCTTTTCCGGGGAGGCCGCCGCCGAGCTCGCCCCTGCCGCGGCCGAGGAGATCCCGGCCGATCCAAGTCTCGACTATCCCTCGGATGCGATCGAGCAGGCCTTGGCCGCCGCCGCCGCGATGGGGATCGGCGGCGATCCCGTGATCGAGCCGGTCGCCGCGCCGGAGGAGGCCGCCGCGGAGCCACAGGCCGTCGAGCAGATGTCGGGGATGCCTTCGGAGCCGGCTTCAGACGGCGGCGGTCCGGATGGATCCACGGGATCGCCTGCGGACGAAGGGCTCGAGTTGGCGCCCTTCATTCAGCCGGCCTCCCTCGGGGAGGAGGGGGAGCCGGCCCCGGAGCAGACGCCGGAAGAACAGATGTCGTTGGCGGGCGAGGGGACGGACTGGATGGCGGCCGAGGAGGCCGTGGATCTGGCTCCCGACCTGCCGCCGGAGATGCCCGGCGAAGATGAGCCTCCCCCCCTTCCCCCGGAGCCCCCGAAGCGACCGAAGCGGTGAGCGGTTCAGAGCGCGTCGGTCTTTCCCCAGACCGGCCGTCGTTGAGACGCCCCGCATCGACTCGATCGCGAGGCGGGGTGCCCTCTGCACCCGTTTCTATGCCACCACTCCCGTCTGCTCCCCCTCGCGCTCCGCTTTCGTCTCCGGACGGTACCCGCAGAACACCCCCGTGGTGAGCAACAACATCCCGATGGGCGGCGGGATCGTCACGTTCGCCGAGGTCCGCCGGCGGCACGGTCTGTCGGAGAGGACGATCGTCGTTTTTACCTCCGACCACGGCGACCTGCGCGGGGAGCACGCCCGGCAGAACAAGAGCGTTCCTTATGAAGGCTCCGCCCGGATCCCCTTCGTGATCGCCGCCCCGGGCCGGATTCCCCCCGGGACGATCGTTCGCGAGGCCCTGTCCTGCGTGGATTTCCTGCCGACCGTCCTGTCCCTGATGGGCGTTCGCGTGCCGGAGGACGCGCACGCCGAGGGGCGGGACGCTTCCTCCCTCTTGATCGAGGGGAAGCCCCCCGCGGGCTGGGAGGATGTCGCCTTCCTGCGCGGCACCGGCGGCCCGGAGGACGCCTGGCTGGCCGCGGTTACGGGCCGCTACAAGCTCGTCCTCGCCCCATCCGACGAGCCCTGGTTCTTCGACCTCGATACGGACCCGGACGAGCTGGTGAACCGCTTCCGGGATCCGGCCTGCCGGGAGGTCGTCCGAAGCCTGGGGCGGGCGCTCCGGGTCTACGGGGAACGCTTCAAGGACCCCCGTGTCGGTGTCCAGCGGATCCGGGCCGATCTCGACTGGGCCGTCAGCGGGACCGGCGACTCCCGGTCTGCGGAGGGCGCCGGGGAGGCCCGGCCCGCGAAGAAGGGGGGCGCAAGGCCCGCGGGGGAGGCGCCGATCCGGACGAGCAGGAGTAGAAGGGGATCGCGAAAATCGACCCGTGTGGGTCCCATTGTGCGGTTCCGCCATGTGCGGAATCCGCAAAATGAAATATCACCAACCGCTAGGGTGCTGCGCCCTTTCGCGCGGCGTCGACCTGCTTTTGCAGCTTCCGCGCCTCGGCCGCGGATGATCCGTTCGGCTCCGCGTCGAGGATGCGCCGGATGTTCTCTTCGGCCTTGTCGTAGTTCTTGGCGTTCAGGAAGTTCTTGGCCAGCAGCAGCCACATCGTGCACTCGCGCTCCCGGTTCGGCTTGGGGGCTGCCGGGGCGGTTTCCTCCGGCTTGGAGGCCGGAGTCGACGCGGACGGTGCGGGTCCCTCGGCGGGGGCCGCCGGCGGGGGCGCAGGAGCCGCCGACCCGGACGCGGACTCCCAGGGGGCCTTCTCGGCCGTGAAGCCCAGCTCCTTCTCCCGCTTGGCGATCCAGGCGCGCACGTCCTCCGCCCGCTCGCGCCCGGCCAGGTTGCGGAGGGCGAAATCGCACCACTGGCGGTTCGGCGTCGGGTACTTCGCGTCCTCCGCGATGCGGAGGAACTCCAGCGCCATCGAGACCCGCGTCGTGTCCGCGTAGTCGCCGCCGACGATCAGGGTCCGGACGATCTGCTTCATGCACCCGGTCTCGGTCTCGGCGACGAGCGCGTCGAAAAGGACCTTGATCGATCGCGGGCTCCCGGTGGCGCCCATGAACTGCGCGGCCAGCTTGCGGATCGTCGGGTCGTTCTCGTTCCGGAGCGCCATCTCCAGCGCCTGCTGGCTCTCGGCCGTGCTGACGCCGCGCTGGTGAAGCAGCCCGATGGCGATGAGGGCCTCCTGCATCGGAGTGGCGTGCTCGCCGGAGCCCCACGGCTTGCGCAGGATCTGCACCTGCTGGGAGAGCGAGGCGGCGGTCTCGGGAAGACCCCATTGAGCCAGGATGAGGCTGGAGGCGAAGGACTGCAGGTCCAGGCGCTTCCGCTCGCGGCCGTCGAAGGCCATCTCTCGCCACCGGAGGGGATCGAAATGCCGGGGGAACTTGAACTTGCCCGTCAGGACGCCCGGCTTCAGCAGCCCTTGGAGCTCGGCGGCCCCCTGGGCGTTTTTCGCCGCGGCCAGCTGGTACAGCAGGATGGCCCGCACCGGTGCCGGGCACGACGCGGACCGCTTGATCAGGTCGGTCTGCTCCGCCGGCTTCAGGGCCGAGATGCCGCCGATGTAGACCATCCCGGTCGACGTCATCTGGACCAGATAGGTTGCCTCGTTGATGGTGTACTCGACCAAGTCGATGGCGGTCGCGAGGCGTGCGGGCAGGAGCGCCAGCATCAGGATGGCGACCCGTTTCATGGGGGGCCTCCGAATGGATCCCTGTCCGTGCCGCGACACGGCGGTCGGCGCGACGGGCGCCCGTCGCCGCACGACCGGAGTCTAAACTATGGGCCCCGGGCGGTCGGGTCAAGGTAAACTATTCCGGCCCGCTCACGGGCGCGCGGCCGGTGTGAGGGCCGCTTGGGCCGGCACCAGGGTGAGGATCGCCATCGCCGTTCCGTACAGCTCATGGTACCCGTAGAACGGGAAGTCCATCCACGATCCGTTCTTGTTTTGCGTGTAGACCATCACGTCCGCCAGCTCCTGCCAGTAGCGGGCCTGCGTCTCCCGCGGAAGCTCCGCGACGACCTCTGCGGCATGCCAGTGCCCGTAATAGAAATAATAGCCGGCCGTGTGGTACCACGCCTCGTGCGGGATCGGCCGTCCCCGGCCGATTTCCAGGAAGTGATGGTGCTCCAGCATCCGGTCCAGGCCGAGCGACAGGTCCTCGTCCGACACGTCCTTGGTGAAGCGCCGGAGCGCCAAGTTGCACGCCTGAGCGCGGCCGAGCGAGCCTTTCGGCCGGTTGTAGCCGGCCGCCGGCCGCGCCCACGCGTACCACCCGTAGAGATAGGTCTTGTCGGCCGTCCGCATCCCCCGAAGGCAATTCACGGCGGCGCGGATCGAGGTCTCCGGCGCCGCGAGCCCGATTTGTCGGGCCTCTCCGAGCGCGAGCAGGGCCGTGGCCGTCGTGAAGCTCGTCGCCATCCGTCCCGTCGGCGTCTGCAGGCTGTACCCGAAGTCGTAGTAGCCCCAGCCGCCGTTGGCGTTCTGGATGCGGAGGAGGGCTTGGAGCCAGCGCTGCGCGGCGGCGCGGAGCGCTTCCTTCGGCACGGCGGCGGGGTCCGTCGCGCGAAGGGCTCGCGCGAGGGCTTGCAGCACGTAGGCGTGGGCCCAGGTGTTGTAGAACGTGCTTCCGGAGACGCGCACGTCCGCCTCGGCCCTCACGAGGTGGCGCAGCCCGCGCGCCAGCGCCGCGCGGCGCGCGTCCGCGTCCCCGGGGGCGCCGGGACCGGCCTGCATCAGCGCCATGCAGCAGAGCGCCGTCGTGGCCTCGCGGTAAGCCCGGTGCGAGGATTGCACGTCGAGGTAGACCTCGTCCGGCCGCGCCGACTCGAACCGGCCCCAGGACCCGTCGGCGTTCTGGCGGTCGAGGAGGAAGGCGAGGCCGCGGCGGATGGCCGACTCCCGCTCGGACGCGGTGCAGTCCGCCTCCCGGGCGCGCTCCGCCGGCAGCGTCTCCGGGCGCGACGCGCAGCCAAGGGCCAGCGCGGCCAAGAGCCGAGCGAACCGGAGGGGACGGGCGCGCATGGGGGCGGCTCTCCCGGTGGATGGCATCGCGTGCGTGTCGCCCGGGGAGGGCTAAGGCTTCACCACGGTGTCCCCGGCCTTCAGCCCGTCCACGATCTGGTGTTCGATCCCGTTGCTGTCCCCGAGGCGGACCCGCCGCTCTTCGACCCGGTCTCCGTCGCGGACCTTGCAATAGAATCGGCCGCCCTTGGCGGTGACAAAGTCGACGGGCACGGCCAGCGCGTTCTCGACCTCGCCGAGGTCGATCTCGACCCACGCGGAAAGTCCGGGGCGGAGCCCTTCGGGCGGCGCTTCCAGGGCGATGCGAGCGGTGAAGGTTTTCGTGCCGCCGTCCGCGCCGTCCGGCAGGTCGGCGATATCGGACACCGACGCCTTCAGGGTCCGGCCGGGCAGGGCCTGGATGTGCGCCTCGGCGGCCGTTCCCTTCGCGATCCGGAGGATCCGGTCCTCCGGGACGCGAACCTCGATCGTTCCCGCGCCGGGCTCGAGGAGCGTGAGAAGGGGGTGGCGGGGCTGGACGGTGTCTCCCGCCTCGAGGATCGCGTCCTCGGTGGGGGCCGTGCCCTGGCCGGCCTTCCATCGCGCCGGAGCGCAGCCGTGTACGACAAGGCCGTCGCGGGGCGCGGTTTGCCGGAGCTTCTTCCGGTCGTCGAGCAGCTCGGCCTCGTGGCGGACGGCCTTGGCCAGACCGTGCTCGGCCTGGACGAGGGCTTGCCGCGCCTTCGCTCGGCTGAGCGCTTGGCGCGCTTTCAGGTGCTCGAGGTCGTCCGCGCTCCATTGCGCCTCGTTCGCGAGGTCGATGACGCGACGCGGGCGGTCGACGTCGATCACCAGGCGCATCCGGTCCCGCGTCTGGACCAGCGTATCCCGGGTGATGGCCAGGTTGCGGCGGGCCCGCTCGATCACGATTTCCTTCGTGTCGGAGGCCAGCTCGCTCGCCTTGTACATCTTCTCAAGCTCCGCCAACTCCTTCTCTTGGTCGTCGATGGAGGCCTCGAGGCGGCGGACCGCCAGCTCGTGGTCCTTCTGGTCCAGGGGCCAGCGCCGCGCGGCATCGAGTTGTTGCTCCTCCGCGGCGCGGGTGGCGCGCAGCGTGGCCTTGGCCAGCTCCGCGCGCTGCTGGGCCTCCAACGCCTCCACGTCGAGCCGGGCGGATGCCACGGCTTGCCGGGCGGCCTCGACCGCCGCGGCGGCGTCGCGCACGGCTTCGTCGACCGGCGCCGGGTCGATCGCGAGCAGCACGTCGCCCTGCTTGACAAGGGTGCCCGAGGGGACGACGGACTGAATCGTCAGTCTCCCCGTATACGCCTTCATGTCGACTCGGATTTCCTCGGACTTGGGGACGAGACGGCCGTGGAGGACGGTCCAGAGCCGCAGGGGACGGGGTTGGACGACGCGCTCGGTTTCGGGCTTCGCCTCGGCGGAGACGGGACGCGGGGCATCGGTCGTTGCGGCGGCGACGACCAGCGCCGGGAGGAGGAGGGGCAGGCGGGACGGTTTCATGAAGGCGTTGCTCCTGACTGGACGGGGGCGTATCGGCTGCAGGGCGGATTGGCTGGCGGACGCGGCCCGGTTACCGGCATTCGGAATCTCGCGGGGCTGTGCCGGTCCCGGTCTCATGGCTGCGCCGGCCGCGCGCGATCGGACCCGGATGGTAGCCGTCCCCCGGCGTGAAGTCAAATACAGGGGCGTGCCGCTACGGCCCGGCGGCGCGGAGCCGTTGCTTCAGATCGTCGATCGAAGGGCCGCCGGCCGGAGGCTCGCCGCCCAGCAGCGTCGCGATCGAGGCGTCGAGGTCGGGATCGGCCGGGGGCGGGGCCTCGGCGAGGACACGCCGGATCGCGTCTGTCTCGTGCGGCGGGCGGGGAATCGGGGCCGACGACGCCCGTTCGAGGATCGCCCACCGCGCCTCGCGCGCCAGCAGGTCGCGCAGGCCGGCCCCGGCGTCCGCATTCCCGGCCGGCGATGCCTCGGGGCCCGAAGCCGCAAGGCCCTGAAGCCGGGACTCGATCGCCCGCCGCGTGGCGGGCAGGAGGGGCCAAGCGTCCAGAGCGGCGACCGCGGCGAGGTGGCGCGTCTCGATTCGGCGGGTTCCCGGCTCGAACCGGAGCAAGCGACCGGCGGCCCGGAGGTCCCGGAGAAGCGCACGGCTCCACATATCGGGCGGCACGGCCAAGCTGGCGCCAGCCAGGATGGTGCCGGCCGGCACCCGGCGCGCCACGACACCGGCGCGGCCGGAGACCAGGAGATCGATCCGGGCCGGCACGACGGCCTCGAAGCGGCCGTCCCGGACGGAGACGCGGAGACGCCCGGCCTCGCGCTCCCAAGGGCCGCGGTCGAGGTCGTCGCCGGTGACGACGGTGCGCACGTCCACGATCGCCTCGTCCTGGATCCCGACCGTGAAACCTTGGACGGAGACAAGGACCTCCGCGGCGGCATCGGCCGGCCGGAGCGCAACGAGGAGCACGCCATGCGGAGGGGAGGGCGCGCGCGGGGGGGTGCGAGGGCGCCCTGTCGAGAGGGGCGGGAGGGGCTCGTCGCCGGCGGGTTGTATCGACTCCACCAGGACGATCGCGCGGTCCCGACCGGAGCCCCAGGTGAGTCGCTCCAGATGAAGCGTCCCGGGATCGAGCACGGCGTCCAGCGCGCCCGCGGGGTGGTCGAGCGTCAACCGGAGGGGCGAGCGGGCAAGGTCGATTTCCGTGGGGAGCGGCCGTCGCGGGGGAGGCGGTGCCGGGACGATCTCGAGCAGTCCCTCCAAGGCGCGCGACGGCCGGCGAGCGGGCGCGCGGCCCGGCCGCGCAGGCTGGACGGCCGGCGGCGGCGTGCGCCTCCAGTCGCGAATCTTCAGCGCCGCGGGGCGCAGCAGCGGCGGGTCCAAGTCGGCGAGGATTTTGTCCAGCGGCTCCGGCGGGGGCGGGCGGGGCGCGCGGGCGGCGGCGTCCCGTTCCGGCCACCCTTCCGGCATCCAGCGGAGCGTGACGAGCGATTCCTCGGTCTCTTCCTCCCCCGCCAGGCTGCCCTGAGCGATGCGGAGGAGGACGGTGAGCGGGGGGCTTTCGCGACGCCGCTGCTCCAGCGCGGCGCGCAGAGCCTCCGGCGAGTCGGGCGTCCCCGCCGGTTCGAAAGCCGGCGGGGGCGCGGCCGACGCCAGAAGCGCAAGCATCAGGCCCGCTCCCATGTCGCGTCTCCAGCTTGGGTCCGGCTGTCCCGCTCCCGGGGCGAAATGGGGCGAAGGCGCACGGGAGGAGGGCTTCTTCCGACTCCGTTCGGGGACACCGCCGATCCGGCCGGAAGGCTTATTCGACGGTATGCTCGAGATACTCCAGCCGGCCCGGCTCGTAGAAGATCGTCACGTCGTCCAGAACAAGGCTCTCCAGCAGGATGCTGTTGAGGGGGTCGGCTCGCGTGTCGAAATGGAGGGCGATGCGCACCCGGCTCGGGTCCGTTGTCTCAACGGAAGTCCCGTCCTCGCGGACGAGCGCGCTCCATCCCGGGTCCGACCAGGTTGCGCCGTCATTCAGGCGGCGCGGATCGGTTGCGGGGTCGCCTTGCCGTCCCTGCCAAGTCGTCCCGTCATCCGTCGAGATCGCCGCCCGGATCGACGCCCGCCGCGGCATGGGAGGCGTCGTCAGATAGTCGAAGAGAAGCAGGGTATCCTCGTTCTCCGGGTCGATGGCGCCGCCGAGCGCGGTCCACGCAAGCGCCAGCAGGCGGGGGCGGCGGACGGGCGGCGGGGGGGGCGCTCTCAGGTCCGGTCCAGCCTGGGCCGTCATCGACGCGGGCGGGAGGGGGGGGCTGAAGGGCGCGCCGTCGGGACGCGCGGCGGAGGCGTCTGGAGGCGGGCCGAAGGGGGGCTTGGCGCCCGAGAGGTCGAGGGCCGGGGTGAGATACCAGGCGTCCCCGCCCCGGTAGTAGCGGCCTACCCGCCAGAGCCGGTCGAGCCCCTCCGAGACGCCCAGGGCGGGGTCTCCCCAAACGTAGAACTCGTCGATCGTGCTGTCGGGGACGAAGTTCATGGCGTAGTGGTGGATCATCGTGCAGTCGTCGTGCCCGAGGGGACAGGAGACGGGTCCCCCCTCGGGCACGGGGGAGGCGGCGTGTTCGAGTCGCGAAGGCTCGCCGATACGGATGGGATTCGGGTTGCCGAAGTCGTCGTTGACCCAGGATCGGCGCGCGTCGGGGGGGTCGCCGACGAAGGGCTCCGTGGGGAACCGGTAGCCGTCGCCTCGCTTGACGAGGCGGTAAAGGGCGCTACAGGAGGACGGCTGTTCCCGCCCATTCACCCACAGACGCCAGGTCAGTTCCGGAGCCGTCGCGGTCATGTCCCAGGCGGCCAGGACATGGATCCACCGGTGGGCGGCCAGGAGGTTCTGAGCGCGTTCCCCCGACGGGTCGCGGCGGGAGTCCGTCTCGCTGCGGAGCCCGACGTGGTTGAGGCAGGGGGTGACGACGCCGCCCTCGACGCCGATGCGGCCCCGGGCGGCGACCGTCTTCTCCGGCTCAGGGGCGTTGAGGCGGAAGAGGTTCCAGGCGCTGCCGGTCGGGCCGAGGTCGGAAAAGCCCCAGCCGAAGCCGAAGGAGCGGCAGGGCCAGGATCCATTGCCGGCGGCGTAGAGGGGCGCGGCTTCCTCGTCGGCGGCGGGGGCGGGCAGAAAAAAGTGCCCGAATGGAGTCGGGTTGAAGTGTCGGATGGCGAGCGGCCGCTCGTTTTCGGGCGCCTCCCCGATGCCATGGACGCGGGCGACGCTGAAGAACTTGCGAACGGTCGCGGTGTGCGCGGGATCGAAGGCCGGCTTGATCCAGTAGGCGACGGCACCGCGGCGGGGATTGAAGTTTTCTTCATCGGGGCCCGCCGTATAGGCGAGGCTGCTGTGGCGCTCGACATAGAGCCCGTCGATCCGAAGGTCCTGCGGCGGGTAGGCACGGCGAAGCGGGGGCTCGGGGGCCGGGGGGGCGGACCGATCGCTCGGCGGCGGCATCGTCGCCATGCGAAAGGATCGGCCGGCGCGATAGGTCGTCTCTCGGGCCCGGGTGTCGGGATTCACGTCGTATCCGGGGGGCGCCTCGTCGGCCGCGCAGTAGGGACCGCGGGTCGGCCAGCGGAGACGAACCGGGGTGGAGGCCCCGTCCTGGAAGAGGACGGGCTGGTCGGCATAATTGAAGAAGTTCCAGGGCCAGGATCCCTCGTCGTGCCGGCGCGCGAAGTGCTGGCGGAGGTGATCGCGGCGGGATGCGAAGGCCGTCCAGGAGGTGTAGTGCGCATCGGCGTCGAACTGGAAGTGGGCGTGTAGAAGGTCACCCGCGGGGTGGAAGTTGCTCTTGCGGGTGCGCCAACAGCGCCACTTGTCCTTGGTCCGCCCTTCAGGATAGGCGGAATGGGGCAGGCAGCCGCCGGTGGTCGCGAGGGCGACGTAGCCGTCGTACTCGAGCGAGTCCAGGTCGTCATCGTCCAGCCCGTTATCGGGCTCGGGGCCGATCTCGAGGCCGCGGTTGTTGTTCGTGTTGTAGAGGACGCCGCGTCCGTCCAGTCGTGCGTCGGCGGGGAGAAAGCCCGCCGGGCGCGGGGAGGGGCCTCCCGGCGCATCGGACCGCGCGTCCGTGCCCCAGAAGTCCTTTTGGGAGGTCAGGCGGAGGGCTTCCCAGAGGCGGACGACGGCGGTGGCGCGCGCCTCGGCGACGGTCCGGAAGCCGCCGTCGCCGGACGGCTCGGGGGCCAGCACACGGCCCGTCGACTCGATGCGGAAGATTCCCATCGGTTGAAAGCAGAGCTCGGTCGAAATCTCGACCAGATCCGTCTTGTCGACCCGGCGGTTCAGGGCCCGGTCGCCGTTGAGCTCGTTGAGATGGAGGTTGGGGTTGAAGCAGGCCTTGAGGGCGTCGGCGCGGGCCTGGGAGGCGGCTTGGCGGCGCGAGGCGGCCGTCGAGGCGGCACGCGGACCGCGGGCGCCCGGTTCCGACCAGGTCGCCTCCCGGGAGTCCCGGATCGGGCCGGAGGGGTTGTGGCGGGGATGCCAGACGAGGCTGTCGAGGAAGTCGTCCATTCGCGCCCACGTGCGGAAAGGCCGTCGGGCGCGCTCGGCGACGATTCGGGCCGCGAGATCGTCGGCCTCCTGCGCCGTGAACGGTTCCGTCAGGAACAGGTGTCCGAACGCGCCTCCGGAAATCGCGCCGCGCGAGCCGTCCCAGGGAAGCTGAAGGCGGAACCAGTTGCCGTGCGGGCTCGCCGGGTCGGTGACCGGCCCCGCGTACAGGGTGTTCGCGGCGAAGGGCGAGTCGGCAGGGCCGAGCACGAAAAATCCCTGCACGCCTTCGATCAGCGCGGCGAGGATCTCGGGCGGTGCCGTGTTCACGTTGACCGGGGCGCGGGCGGTGATCTCGATCCATTGCGGATGGAGTTCATCCATCGCGTAGACGGCCGCCGCCGTGTCGCGCTCTTCGACAGGGCGTCCCCCGTCCTCGTGGAAGGCGACGGGCGTGGTATCCGGCATTCCAAAGAGATTGACGCCTCGGCCGAAACGGTAGAGGGCCGTCGCGGGGGCGTCGGCGTTGATCGGGCGGGCATAGCGAACGGCGTAGGGGGAGCCCGGCCTCAGGGCCTCGTATGCACTGACGGGGACGGGGTTGGCCACCGCGGAGTCGACCCAGGCCCGGCAGGTGAGGTACGGGGCGGCGCGCGCCAGTTCCGCCTCCGTCAAAGCCGGGAGGAGCTCGCGGAGGGATGCGTAACCCTCCGGCGGCCGGCCGGCGAGAATCCGGTCGCCCAGGGCGGGAACGGCGAGGGCGGGGCGGGCGCCCAGCCGGTTGAGCACGCGCCGCAGGCGCTGCGTATCGGCGGGCCGGCCGAGGCCGTCGTTGATGTGGATTGCGGCGTTCGCATCGACGATCTTCAGCGTGAACGCGTCACCTTCAGGGGCATACGCGGAGGGGTCCAGGGCGCCGGAGATGGCGCGGTCTCGCCCGTCGATGCGGACCCGCCGGGGCGATCCGTCGGGGCCGGTCCGGGCAAAGGAGGGGCGGGCCTCGCCGCCCCAGGCCCAGCGGGAGTCGCCGAGGAATCCGTCCAGGATCCCGTCGCCGTCCGCGTCCTCGCCGGGGTCGAGACGGCCGTTCGCATTGGCATCCTCGCCGTGGCGGGCGGCGGCGCGGAGTTGGGCGACGGCCGTCTCAATCCCGGCCGCGGCGACCAGGCGGGCGCGGACGGCGTCGAAGGCGTTGCGGGCCACGGCGCGTTCGATGGCGGAACGGGTCGCAAAGACGGCGCCGACGAAGGCGAGGATCGTGAGCACGGCAAGGGCCAGGAGGAGGGCGACGCCGCGGGCGGGAGGCGGTGCCGGCACCGGGCCCTGCGCCGTTCGGGAGGGGCGAGGGGGCGCGGATCGATCGGATGGCGGCCACTGCGCTTCGGCACGCGCCACGGCGCAGAACGATCGGTTTGCCATACCTTCAACCTTGCGACGGCCTCCGGTCTCGAGGCGGGCGGCTTCGGTCTGCCTCCGGCGGCGTTCGCCGCAACCGGGCGGACGCGCTTCCGGCCCCGGCGTGCGGTCCTGGGATTCCAAACGGCATGCCGGAAGTAGATGTCATAATATTCACATTTCATATATGACGTCACATCTCTTCGTGTCAAGCGATAAACGAACGGGGCGCCCGCGGGATCGGGCTGCTTCAGCGGCCGCCCATGGCGGCCCGGTGCCCGAGCAAGATGCCGCCGGCGACGACCACCTCTTCCCCCAGCGAGGCCGGCTGGAGGTCGAAGGTGGACGAGAAGGGAGGGAAGGTGTGGGTGCGCACGTGTTCTCGGAGCGGGTCCCAGAGGAGCGGTCCCATCAGGGAGACGCCGCCCCCGAGGACAAATCGCTCGGGATGGAGGAGCGCCGCGACGTTGCAGAGACCGAGCGCGAGCGTTCGGGCCGTCTCGTCCAGCAGCACGCGCGCCGGTTCATCGCCCGCCTCGGCCGCGGCGTACACGGTCTTGGCTGTGATCGCCCCCGGGCTGTCGCCTCGGCCGCGCAACGACGTGCGCGTCCCCCTCGCGACAAGCGCCTGCGCCCGGCGCGCGATCGACCACCCGGAGCAGATGTCCTCCAGGTGGACCGCCCGGCCCGTCGCCGGGTCGGGCACCCAGGTGTGGCCGATCTCAGCCGCCCCGAGCCCCTGGCCCTCCTCGATGATGCCGTCCGTGATGAGCCCCCCGCCAACGCCGCTGCCGAGCGTGACGTAGAAAATGCGGCGTCGTCCGCGACCCGCCCCGAACGTCGCTTCGGCGAGGCCGGCGAGGCTGGCGTCGTTCTGGACCGAGACCGGGCGTTTCCATCGTGCTTCCGCCCAGGCCCCCAGCGGGAAATCCCTCCAGCCCTCGATCTGGTGGGAGAGCAGCGTCACCCCGCGGCGGGAGTCAACCGGCCCGCCGAAGCCGATTCCGACGCCGGCGACGTCCGCCTCCGCCGCGCCGGCCTGCGCCAGCGCTTCCCGCACCAAGTCCGGGATCGACTCGCGAATGCCCGCCGCCCCGCGGGACGCGTCGACGATGCGCCGCGCCAAGCCCCGCCGCTGTCCGTCGGCCGTGCCGACGCCGGCTTGGAGCTTGGTCCCTCCGATCTCGATGCCGATGGCGATGGGGGTCATGCCCGCTGGAACCGGTCCCGCAGCGTGTCGAGGATATAGTGGAAGAGGATCGCGTGGATCGCCTCGACCACGCCCATGTTGTTCGAGGGGACGTGGAGACGGCGCGACGCCAGCCTCCCCAGCTTTCCGCCGTCGTACCCGGTCATCCCGACCGTCGTCATCCCGTGCGCGTTGGCGTATTCGACGGCCTTCAGCACATTCGGGCTGTTGCCCGATCCGCTGATGCCGATCAGGATCGCCCCCGGCTGCGCCAGATTCTTGAGCTGCTCGACGAAGATCCGGTCGAAGCTCGTGTCGTTGGCCCAGGCGAGGATGTAGGACGTGTTGTCGGTCAGGCTGATGACCTTGAGGCGCTTCTGCCGCTCGAAATCGACCACCGTGCCCTTGCCCAGGTCCTCGCAGAGGTGCGAGGCGTTGGCGCCGCTGCCGCCGTTTCCGCAGAGGAAGACGAGGCGGTCGGACCGGTAGGCGTCCTCCAAGAGGTCGATCAGGCCATTCACCTCGTGGGGGTCGACCCGGCGCATGACGGTGTTGACGTCGTCGAGGTAGGCGCTCAGAGACATCGGCTCCTCCGCAGCGTGGGGGGACGCGAACATGAATGGGCGGGATTATACCGGATGGCGGCCCGGATCGCGAGGGGAAGGATTGCTGGACAGGCTTGCGGCCTCCCCGTAGGATATCGGTCCACGCGAGAGACCGTGTCCCGGAGGAGGTTTGCGCGCCGATGACGTCGCTGCCGGCCGGATTCGAGGCGCCTCCCCCCGTCCCGCCCCCCGCGGGCAAGATCCTTTTCCAGGCCGAGGACGGCACCGTCGCCCAGGTGCTGCACGGCCCGACAGCCGTCCTCACCTTTGCCGGCACCTGCTCGCCGGCGATGCGCGACTGGCTGTCCAAGGGGCTGCGCGAGGTCCGTCGGCCGGCGGCCATCAAAGTGCGCTCCCTGTTCGGCATCGACGCGCTTTTCATCCGCGGCCTTCTTGAAGCGGCGCGGGAGGCCGCCCGGCGCAAGCAGCCCGTTGTCCTGGTGGATCTTCCCCTCCGGGTGGTGGACTTGCTTCACCAGCAGCCGGCCGGGGACCGGTTCCCCGTCCTCAGTTGCGAGTCCGCCCTCGGCGAGTCGGGGTCGATCCCGGAGGCCCTCGAGGCGGAGCAGCGGATGCTCCGCGACATCGCCACCCGCTTCGAGATCAACCCCCTCTGGCGGCGCGCCGACCAGGAGGGGGTGTGGCTCTGTCCCTTGTGCGGCGAGTTGGTCGAGGAGGCGCGGCTGCCCGACGTGATGCGCCCCTCCCCCCCCGCGCTTCGTGCCATCCGACGCCACCAGCTCGACCGCTGCGCCGCCGCCCGCGCCGGCCGATCCACCCCGATGCCGGCCAGCATGCTCGACGCCTTTCTGGCCGAGATCAACCGGAAGAAGGCGACCGTTGTCGCCGAACGGACGAAGAAGCTGACCCAGGAAGTGCGCGGGCTGCAGGGGCGCGTCGAGGCGATGGAGCATCTCGAGAAAAACGTCCTCGAGGCCCAGCGCCGCCAGCTCCACCTGGTCCCCATCGAGCCCGATCCCGACCCGATCGCGGACATCGCCGTCGTGTACCGGCCGCTCGCCTCCGTCAGCGGGGACTTTCTCGATGTCTACGACCTGCCGGGCAACCGGCTTGGCGTGGTGGTGGCGGACGTGAGCGGCCACGGCGTCGAGGCCGCCATCATCATGGGCATGGCCAAGATGGCGATGCGCATCCGCGCCCAGGGAATGGGCACCCCGAAGGAGTTGATGGCCTACGTGAACGACGACCTCTTCAACGAGCTTCGCCGGACCGCCTTCGTCACCGGCGTTTTCGTCGTGATCGATCGCGCCACCCGGAAGATGGTCTACGTCCGTGCCGGCCATTGTCCCCTCCTGCTCCGGCGGGGCGGCGAGATCACGGAGCTGAAGGTGGGCGGCATCCCCTTCGGCGTGGCTCCGGGCGCGCCGTTCGTCGCGTCGAACGAGGAGGGGACGGCCGACCTCAAGCCCGGGGACCTCCTGCTGCTTTATTCGGACGGCGTGATCGAGGCGGGGCCGGCGACCGCCCAGTTCGGCATGACGCGTCTGCGCAAGGTCTTCCTGGCCGCCCCCCCGGCCTCGCCGGCCGCCGTCGTCAAGGCGGTCGTCAGCGCCCTGGATGACTACCTCGAGAAGACGAAGACGCCGCCGGGGGACGATACCACGCTGGTCTGCTTGAAGATCAAGTAGCGTGCCCGGAACGATCGCCCGGGAGAGCGGCGCATGGAAATCCGGGGCTTGACCTATTCGGCGGCGCCGCGGCGCCACTTCGCCAGCGACAACAATGCGCCGGCTCACCCTGCTGTCGTCCGGGCCCTCCTGGCCGCCAACCGCGGCCACGCCCTCGCCTACGGTTCCGACTACTACACGGAGCGCGCGATCCGCACGGTGAAGCGGGTCTTCGGGCCCGCCTGCGAGCCGTTCTTCGTCTGCACCGGCACCGGCGCCAACGTCCTCGCCCTGGCGGCGCTGGCCAAGCCCCACCACGCCGTCGTCTGCGCGGCGCCTTCCCACTTGAATGCCGCGGAGTGCGGCGCCCCGGAGCGGTTCGCCGGCGTCAAGCTCTATCCCGTGCCCACGGAGACCGGCAAGATCGCCCCGGCGGACGTCGAGCGGTTCCTCAAGCACCGCGGCGACCCGCACCACAGCCAGCCTCGGGTCATCTCCCTCACGCAGCCCACCGACTTCGGCTGTTGCTATACCGCGGCCGAGATGCGGGCGATGGCGGACTTCGCCCACCGCCGCGGCATGCTCCTGCATGTGGACGGGGCGCGGATCTACAATGCCTGCGCCGCGCTCGGGGTGTCGTTGAAGGCGATGACGGCCGATTGCGGGATCGACGCCCTTTCCTTGGGGGGCACCAAGAATGGCCTCTTCGGCGCCGAGGCGGTGCTCTTCTTCCGCCCGGCACTCGCCCGCGAGTTCAAGTACATCCGCAAGCAGGGGACCCAGCTCGCCTCCAAGATGCGCTTCCTTGCCGTCCAGATCGAGGCGCTCCTCGCGGGCGGGCTCTGGCTCCGGAACGCCGCGAACGCAAACCGGATGGCCGCCCGCCTGGCCGCGGGCCTCGCCGAAATCCCCGGCGTCCGGATCACCCGCGAGGTTCAGACCAACATGGTCTACGCCGTCATTCCCCCGGCGGCCGTCGACGCGATCCGCTTGCGCTATCTCTTCTACGTCTTCGACGAGGATCGTTCCGAGGCGCGGCTCGTGACAAGCTACGACACGACCTCGCACGATGTGGACGGCTTCGTGGCGGCGGCACGGCGGGCGGTGGCCGTCGCAGGCGGGGCGCGCCGGCCCGCGCGCCGGTAGGCCCCGCACCGCGCGCCGCCCCCGGTCGCGCCGATCCTGCGGCTTGCAGTCGAAGGCCCGTCTTCCCGGCGCGGCCGTCGTATCCGGGGCCATCGGAAACAGGAGGCGGAGGCGCCATGGCGGCATCGCGTCAGACCCTCCTGATCGGGCAGGCCGTCTCTTCCGGCGTCGCTCGGGGGACCGCCTATGTGGTATCCCGCGCGGACGAGGCCTTCTGGACCGCTCCCGCCTCCCGCGGACATGGAGGGGCGGGCTCCGAAGCGCTCCGTCGCGCGGCCGCGCGGACCCGCGAGCAACTGGCTCGCTTCCAGCGGGAGCTTGAGGCCCGGTTCGAGGAGCGCGTCGCCCAGATCTTCTCCGCCCACCTCGCCCTGCTCGATGACCCCGGGATGATGGGGGCGATCGAGGCTCGCGTGGCCGAGGGCGTCCCCGCGCCCGACGCCGTCCGCGAGGTCCTCGGAGGGCATACCCGCCGGCTTGACGAGAGCCCTCACCCGGCCTTCCGGGAGAAAGCGCAGGACCTTCGCGATCTTGGCCGCCGGCTCCTTCTCAATCTGGAGGACCGCGGCGACGACGCCGCCGACCATCGGGGACAAATCCTGGTCGTCTCGGAGATCCTGCCTTCGGACCTGCTTCGCTATATCGCGCAACGGGCCTCGGGGGTGATCCTGGCCGGGGGCGGGGTGACCGCGCACATCGGCGTCCTCGCACGGTCGCTCCAGGTTCCGCTGGTGGCGGTCGAGCCGGAGCCGTTGGCCGGCATCGAGAACGGCACGCCGCTTCTCCTCGACGCAAATCAGGGGACCGTCCTCCTGCACCCGGAGCCTGCGGCGATCGAGGCTTTCGAGGGGCTGCTCGAGGCGCCGGAGGGCGAGGCGGACGCGGCCGGCATCGTCTCCGAGACCCGCACCCGCGACGGCGCCTGCGTCCGGCTGCTGGCCAACATCGGCCTCGTCAGCGAGGTCGCGCTCGCCCGGCGCTTCGGCGCCGAGGGCGTGGGGCTCTACCGGAGCGAGATCCCGTTTGTCATCCGCCAGGACTTCCCCACGGAGGACGACCAGGTCCGCGTCTATCGCCGGGTCCTCGAGGGGATGGGCGGCGCCGAGGTCGTTCTCCGCGCCCTCGACGTCGGCGGCGACAAGATGCTCTCCTACTTCCCGCAGGCGGATCAGGCGAACCCGTTTCTCGGCCTGCGGGGCATCCGCTTCCTTTACCGCAACCCCGATGTCTTCCGCGCCCAGATGCGCGCCATGCTCCGGGCCGGCGAGGGATTCGACCTTCGGATCCTGTTCCCGCTCGTCGCGGCGGTCGACGGCTTTCTGTACGTCCGTGAGGTGGTGGCGGGTTGTGCGGATCGCTTGGCGGCCGCCGGCGTTCCCCACAACCCGCGTCCCCGTCTCGGCGTGATGGTCGAGCTCCCCGCTGCGGTCGGCATCGCCGACGAGCTTGCCGCCGTCTGCGATTTCCTTTCCATCGGCACGAACGATCTCGTCCAGTACATGCTCGCCGTCGACCGCACGAACGCGCGCGTGGCCGACTGGTACATGCCGTGGCATCCCTCCGTGCTCCGCGCCGTGCGGGATGTCGTCGAGGCCGGTCGAAGGCACGGCAAGCCGGTCTCGATCTGCGGCGACATGGCGAAGGACCCCAAGTTGATTCCCGTGCTGGTGGGGATGGGGGTCGAGGCGCTGAGCGTTCCCCCTCGCGCCATCCCGTCGGTCCGGCGCGTGGTCCAAGCGCTCGATGCGGGGGAGGCTCGGATGCTCGCCCGCCGCGTCCTGGCCCTGGGGCGCCTCCGGGACGTGACGGAGGCCCTCGGGATCGATTGGCGCCCGCCTTCCCGCAGCAGGGGGTAAGGGCGCGCGGCGGCGATCGCGCTACCGCCGCTCCACGACGTGCTCCCCCCACCCGACGTCCACGAACACATGCCGCCCCTCTCGCGTTCCCTCTGTCGTCTTCCCGTCTAGCGTCACCGTCGTGGAGGCCTTCCCGAGGTCGGGGACGCCGACGCGGGCCGCCGTGTTGCCGGGGATTGTGACGGCGAGGCGGAAGGCGACGCCCGGCGCGTTCCGGAAGGCGACCTTCACGGGGCCGCGGATCGTCGGGACGACGCCTTCCGCTTCCGTGAGCGATCCCGGCCGCGGTTGGATGAGGACCTTCGCGAAGCCCGGCTCGAGCGGCCGGACGCCCAGCAGCCAGCGCGGGATGATGTTCGCCGGCGCCGCCCCCCAGGCGTGGTTCCAGTCCAGGTTCGGCTTGTACCGGATGTCCCACGCCTCGAGCGTGACCGTCGAACCGGATCGGATCATGTTGAGCCAACCCCGGTCGCCGTCCGAGGTCATGAGGCGGAGCGCCGCCTCGTCCTCATCCGCCGCGTAGAGGGCTTCGAGCAGGTACTGCGCGCCGTAGACGCTGCAGGCCATGCCGCGGGACTTCACGAAGTCCGCCACCGTCTTCCGCCGCGCCGGCGGCACGAGGCCGAAGGCCAGCGGCATCATGTTGGCATGGAGCGCGGCGTGATCCGTCCCCTCGCCGTCGCGGTAGACGCCGCGCGTGCCGTCGAAGAGCTTTTCGTTGATGGCCTGACGAACCCGGTCCGCCCTCGCGCGGTACGCGGCGGCCTCCCCCGGCCTGCCCAGCGCCTCCGCCATCCGGGCCATCTGCCCGATCGCGCAGGCGTGGAAGGCGTTCACGACCGTGTTCACGTCGACCAGCTTATAGCCGTCGCGCTCGCCGGCCGGCCAGTCCACGATGTCCCGCAGCTTCGCGCCGTGGATGTAATTCGGGTTGCCCAGGATGTGGATCGACCGGAGGACCTCGTCCGTGACCCGGCCGCCCGCCGTGCTGATCAGGCCGTCCTCCCGGGCGAGCGCCTCGAGCGTCTTGGCCTTCAGGTCCGACCAGTACGCCGCGATCAGCTGGGAGTCGCCGGTGTATTCCCAGTCGGCGTGCGCCATCAGCACGGTGTGGAGGATCCACTCGGTCGGCCAGGCGGGCCGGCGGATGAGGAACTCCAGGCTCCGGCGGGCCATGGCATATTCCGCGTCGACGCCGTAGTGGCAGAGCTGGTTGATATACGCGTCCGCTTCGTAGGGGATCCGCTCCCGGTCGCCGTCCACATAGATGCCGCAGAATGAGGTGGCCTGGATGCTGTATTTGCAGAGGTCCCAGACCTCATTCAAGGCGCGGCTTGACGACCGGAAGGCCGATGCGGCCTCGTCGAAGGGGTAGAAGACGGCGATTTGGGAAACGGCCTCCGGGGGGAGCGCCCCCGGCACCCCGGCCAGCTCGGCGTAACGGAACGGCAGGACCTCGGGGAACCCCTCGGGCATCCGGACGGCGCCGCGCCCCGTGTTCCGCTTGTCCGGCGGGATGGCGAGCGTGTACGTGTGCGAGCCGGCCTTCAGGGGCAGGACGATGCGCCGGTACCGGATCGTCCCGCCCGGCTTGCGGTCGACCGTGTCGCCGGCGCCCCGCTTCTCGCCGAGATGCACCTCGACGGACCCGCCGCCCGCGGGATCGGTCAGCTTCAGCTCCAGCGTCCCGAAGGCGGCGCGGCCGAAGTCGACGAACCAGGTCCCGTTCCCCGTGCGCCGCACGGAGGCCGGGGCGATCCGCCGGATCTCCAGGGGGTGGACGGAGACCGAGGCGCCCGGCGCGGGCGCTCCGGTGCGGAAGGCCTGGGGCTCGGACCAAGGGCCGGGTCCGCCCGCCGTGTCCCAGATCCGCACCTTCCAGGCGCAGGCCGTTCCCGGCGCGAGGGGGGCACCTCCGTACGTCGCCGCCTGCGCCGGCGACGCCACGCGGCCGCTGTCCCAGAGCGTGCCGCCGTCCGCGTCGAGCGCGGCGCGGTCCGGGGCGACGAGGATCTGATAGGCGGTCTGGACGCCCGACGGCACGGTCCAGGCGAGCGACGGCTTCGGGGCGAGGAGGAGGGTCCGCTCCGGGCGCGCCAGCAGCTCGGCGCGCAACCCCGTCGGGGCGGGCGCGGCCGTCGCGGCGGGCGAAAGGGTCAGGGGGAGCAAGAGAAGGGCCGGCGGAGCGGGGCGCATGGAGGGGCTCCGATTCGGACTCGGGGTCAGCGGCGGGAGCGGCGTCGACCCGGCTTCTCGGTATGATAATACCCGTCTCGCGGGGTGGCAACCGGTCTGCACCCGTCGCCGCGCCGCCGGGTGTGCCGCGGCTGCGCCGCGGTGCACAGGGCGGCTCCCGGCGCGTCGCGCAGCTGAACAGGTGGACAATCCTGCCGCTGGGGCCCGCCGCAGCCGGCGGCGCTTGCCGGCCGACGGCACGGGCGTTTCAATAGCCCGGGCCGTCCGCGGCCGTCGCCTGGTCGAATTCCAATGAGCGGAGGCATCCGGGGACGGCTGGGCCGGGGCGGCGAGCCGGCCGGATGCGCCGGGCGATTCGGAGGTCCGGGCGTGACGCGCGATCCCTCCCCCCTGATCCCGCGGGACTTCCCGCCGGAGATCTTCGCGGCGCGGCGGGGCCGGCTGTGCGACCTCCTGGGCACGGGGGCCCATGCCCTGCTGGCGGGCACCGGGCCCGAGCCGGGCGGGGAACTTTTCCGGCAGACCAACGAATTCTATTATCTATGCGGCGTCGAGATCCCGCAGGCTTACCTGCTGCTCGACGCCGGCGCCCGCCGGGCCGCCCTCTTCGTCCCGCCGCGCCCGCCGGACCACGCCCAGTTCGGCGACTACCTTGGCGCCGAGGATGCGGACCGCATTCGCGCCCTTTCGGGCGTGGACGACGTCCGCGACGTGCGCGATCTGGCCGGTTGCCTTGCCGGCGTTCGCGTTTTGTATTTGCCCCACCTGCCGGGCGAGCGCGGCCGGCTCTACCGGGAGGACCTCGCGCGGCAGGAGCGGCTCGCCGCGAGCGATCCCTGGGACGGGGGCCTGTCGCGCGAGAAGCGCCTGATCCGGCTGGTCCGCGACCGCCTGCCTGCGGTCGCGATCCGCGACCTCAATCCCGCCATCGACAGCCTGCGCGCCGTGAAAGAGCCCGGGGAGATCGACCGCCTCCGCGAGGCGGGCCGCCTCGCCGCCCTCGCCGTCGTCGAGGCCATGCGGGCGACGCGTCCCGGCATCCTGGAGTCCGACCTCGACGCCGTCGCCCGATACCTCTTCCGGAAACACGGCGCACGCGGGGAGGGATACCCTTCCATCATCGCCGCCGGTCCGCGCATCTGGCACCCGCACTACTTCCGCAACGATGCCCCGCTGGCCGACGGCGACCTCGTCCTCTTCGATGCCGCACCGGATTACCGCTATTACACGAGCGACATCGGGCGGATGTGGCCCGTGGGCGGGACCTACAGCCCGATCCAGCGCGAGCTATACGGATGGGTCGTCGCCTATCATCAGGTCCTGCTCGGCCTGATCCGTCCCGGCGCCGACGCGCAGACGATTCTCCGGCAGGCCGCGGAGCGGATGCGGCCGGTGACGGAGTCGTGGCCGTTCGCGAAGCCCCGCTATCGCGAGGCGGCCCGCGCGACGCTCGCGAGTCCCCGGCCGCTCAGCCACCCCGTCGGCATGGCCGTCCACGACAACGGGGGCTACGCGGGGGCTCCGCTTCGTCCGGGGACCGTCTTCTCCGTCGATCCCGAGCTGTTCGTGCCCGAGGAGCGGCTGTACATCCGCGTGGAGGACACGGTGGCCGTGACGGAGTCCGGCTGCGAGATCCTGACCGGCGCCGCGCCGCTGGAGCTGGACGCCGTGGAGGCGTTGATGCAGGAGCCGACGCGCTTCCCGTATTTCGACTGAGCCGCGCGCCGGGACCCGGCGACCCCGGGGCCGGTTGCCCTTCTCGGAAGGTTCCGCGATTTCCGCGGCTTCCCGGCCGGCTTTTGCGTGAGGAGTTCTCGCATGTCCGAGCCTTTCCGTGGCGTCTTTGCCGCGCTCGTGACGCCCATGACGGCCGAGGAGGAGATCGACCTCGGCGCCCTGTCCGCCCATGTCGACCGCCTGATCGGCGAGGGCGTCCACGGCGTCGTCCCGCTCGGGAGCACCGGCGAGTTCTACGCGCTGACGGCGGCGGAGCGGGAGGCCGTCGTGCGCGCCGTGATCGGGGCGGCCCGGGATCGCGTTCCCGTCCTCGTCGGCGTGAACGCCGGGTCGACCCGCGAGGCGGTCGCGTACGCGAGGCAGGCCGGCGCGCTCGGCGCCGCCGGTCTCTTGGTCGCCGCGCCCTACTACTCCCTGCCCACCCCCGACGAGCTGGTCGAGCATGTTCGCGCGGTCGCGACCGCGGCCGCCCTGCCGGTGATGCTCTACAACTACCCGGGCCGGACGGGCGTCGACATGACCCCCGATGTGGTGGAACGGCTGGCGCGGATCGAGCCGGTGCGGTATATCAAGGAAAGCACGGGGGACATCACGCGGGTGAGCACGATCGTGCGGCGGTGCGGGGGGCGGATGACGGTCTTCTGCGGGTGCGACTCGGAGGCGCTGGAGAGCTTGGTCCTGGGCGCCGCGGGGTGGGTGACGGGGGTGGCGAACTTCGCCGCCAAGGCCGCCGTCGAGCTCTACCGGTTGGCGGCGGAGGCGAAGGACGTCCTGGCCGCGCGCGGCGCGTACTACCGGCTGCTGCCGCTGCTGGCGCGCCTGGAAGGCGGCGGAGTCTACACGCAGTCCTGCAAGGCGGGCTGCGCGCTGGCGGGGCACCCGGTCGGCCCGCCCCGCCGCCCGCTGCGGGCGCTGGCCGACGCCGAGACCGCCGCCCTCCGGGACCTGCTGGCTCCGCTGATCCGGTGAGGCGCGCGAGGGGCTCACGTGGTCCGCAGCAACCTCCTGGCCTCGAAGCGGGGGCGCCTGACGGCGTTCTTCTTCCTCTACGTCGCCGAGGGGATCCCGCACGGGTTCGTGCAGATCGCGATCGCCTCCCGGATGGGCCTCCAGGGGCTCACGAGCGAGCAGATCGGGTGGTTTACCGGCATCGTGGTCCTGCCGTGGGCGTTCAAGTGGGCGGCCGGCCCGCTCGTCGATCTCGTCCATTCGAACCGGCTCGGCCGCCGCCGCGGCTGGATCGCGGCCATGCAGATCCTCATGATCGCGACGGTGATCGCCGTTTCGCCGGTCGATTTCACCTCCTCGCTGACCCTCTTTACCGTCCTCCTGGTCGCTTTGAACGTCTTCAGCGCCGTGCAGGACGTCGCGATCGACGCCCTCGCCTGCGGCGTCCTGCAGGAGGCCGAGCGCGGCGTGGCCAACGGCTTGATGTTCGGGGGGTCGTACCTCGGGGCGACCCTCGGGGGATCGGGGGCCTTGGCCGTCATGCCCGTCCTCGGATACGGCGCGACCTTCGTTCTCGTCGCCGTGTCGCTGGCCCTGATTCTGCTCTGCGTCACGCGCCGGCTCCGCGAGAAGCCGGGGCCGGAACGCTTCCCGGCGGAAGGGTCGCGCGTGAAGGCCGTGGGGGGCGAGATCGCCGCTTATGCGCGGGACGCCTTTCGCGCCTTCTTCGGCACGCGGGCCGCCGTCGCGGGGTTGGCGGTGTCCCTCCTGCCCATCGGCGCCATCGGCATCTCCCTGGCGCCGATCAACGCCAAGCTGGCGGTCGATCTGGGCTTGCAGGAACAGGATCTCGCCGCATTCAATTTCGTGACGGGCATGCTCTCGACCGTGACCTGCATCGTCGGCGGCTGGCTGTCGGACCGGGTCGGCCGCCGTCGGTGCGTCGCCGGCTGCGTGCTCGGGACCGGCCTGACGACGGTGCTGCTGGCCTGGATCCTGCACCGCTACGGATGGACGCTGCCGCTGGCGGAATCCGGCGGGGGGGGCGCGGTTCCGCCGCACGAGCTGGTCGTCTGGTTCTGGGGCCTGTGCACCGCCCACGCTTTCTTTCTCGGCCTGATGTACGGGGTCCGGATCGCCCTGTTCATGGACATCTGCACGCCGGCCGTCGCGGCCACCCAGTTCACCGCCTACATGGCCTGCCTCAACCTCGTGACCGCCTATTCGAGCGCTTGGCAGGGCTGGTTCTGCGCGAGACGGGGGTACGTGGACATGCTGGCGGTCGATGCCGCCGCGGGGATGGTCGTTCTGGCGCTGCTGCCGTTCCTGTCCCCTCCGAAGGCGCCGCGGGAAACGTCGCCGTCGGAGGGGGGGGCGTCGCCGACGCACCCGGCCTTCCGGCCGGTCGAGCGGAAGGGCGGGCCGCCGGCGGCGCCCGGGGCGCCGAGGTCCTGTGAGGGCTCGATCATGAATCCGTCCGACGTGCGCCGGGTCCGGGTCGTCGATTCCCACACCGGCGGAGAGCCGACGCGCGTCGTCGTCGAGGGCGGGCCGGACCTCGGGGCGGGCTCGCTCGCGGAGCGCCGCGAGCGATTCCGCCGCGATCACGACCACTTCCGCTCCGCCGTCGTCAACGAGCCGCGCGGTTCCGACGTTCTCGTCGGCGCCCTCCTCGGCGCCCCCGCCGATCCCTCCTGCGCCGCCGGCGTCATCTTCTTCAACAACGTGGGGTATCTCGGGATGTGCGGCCACGGGACGATCGGTCTCGTGGCCACCCTCGCCCATCTCGGGCGGATCGGTCCCGGCGAGCACCGCGTCGAGACGCCCGTCGGCGTCGTCACCACCCGCCTTCATCCCGACGGCCGCGTCTCCGTTCGCAACGTCCCGAGCCGCCGCACGGCCGCCGCCGTGCCTCTCGACGTCCCCGGGCTCGGGCGGGTGACCGGCGACGTGGCCTGGGGCGGGAATTGGTTTTTCCTCTGCAGCGACCACGGGCTGGCGGTCCGGTTCGACAATCTCGAGCGGCTTGCCGACGCCGCGTGGCGGATCCGGCGGGAGCTGGCGCGGCGCGGGGTCGCCGGGGACGACGGCGGGGAGATCGACCACATCGAGCTCTTCGGCCCCCCGCAAGTCCCCGGTGCCGACAGCAAGAGCTTCGTGCTTTGCCCCGGGCGCGCCTATGACCGTTCGCCGTGCGGCACCGGCACGAGCGCCAAACTCGCCTGCCTCCACGCCGACGGGGCTCTGGCGCCCGGCCGGATTTGGCGCCAGGAGAGCATTATCGGCAGTGTCTTCGAGGGCTCCATCGAGATCGTGGAGGGCCGCGTCGTCCCGACGATCACGGGGACCACGTATGTGAATGCGGAGTCGGAGCTGATCCTCGACCCGCGCGACCCGTACAATTGGGGCATCCGATAAGGGGCGCAGAGCGGGTCTCCTGGCCGGATGCGGGTATCGCGTTGCTCGTGTGTGCGACGAGGGGCCCGGCGGCGACGCATCGCGGTGCGGAGGACGACGTTCGGGGCGCCCCCGCGGCCGCCCCTCGCCTGGACCGAACCCGGATCGATATGGCTGACCGCATCCCGGACGCGATCGTGATCGGCGCCGGCCTCGTCGGCGCGGCGTGTGCGGACGCGCTGGCCGCCGCCGGTCTTTCCGTTCTCGTCCTCGAGGCGGGCGTCGCCGGCGGCGGCGCCACGGCCGCCGGCATGGGCCACGTCGTCGTCCTGGACGATTCCGAACCCCAGCTGGCGCTCACGGCGTATTCCCGCGACCTCTGGGACGCGCTGTTGCCCGATCTTCCCGCGGATTGCGAGGCCCGGCGGTGCGGCACCCTCTGGGTCGCCGCCGACGCGGAAGAGATGGAGGGCGTCCGCCGCAAGGAGGCGATCTGCCGGGCGCACGGTGTCGCCGCGGAGATCCTCGACCCGGCCGCGCTGGCCGCCGCCGAGCCGGCCCTGCGCCCCGGGTTGGCCGGCGGCCTCCGCGTCCCCGGCGACTGCGTGGTCTACCCGCCGGCCGTCACCCGGTTTCTGCTGGACCGGGCGCGCGGGCGCGGCGCGAGGGTCTGGACCGGCGCCGCCGTGGCGTCGATCGAGGATGGCGGGGTGCGGTTGGCCGACGGATCGGCGGTCGCCGCGGGGCGTGTGGTCAACGCGGCGGGCCTCTCGGCGGGGCGGCTGACCCCGGGGCTGCCGATCAAGGCCCGCAAGGGCCACCTCGTCATCACCGACCGCTGCCCCGGGTTCGCGCGCCATCAGCTGATCGAGCTCGGCTACCTGAAGAGCGCCCACGGCGGCGCGGCCGATTCCGTGGCCTTCAACCTCCAGCCGCGCACGACGGGGCAGATGCTTCTCGGCTCCTCGCGTCAGTACGGCGACGAGACGGAGGCGGTCGATCACGCCATCCTGGCCCGCATGGTCCGCCGGGGATGCGAGTACATGCCGGGCTTGGCGCGCCTGCAGGCGCTTCGCGTCTGGACGGGGTTCCGGGCCGCGACGCCCGACGCGCTGCCGTTTCTCGGGCCGCTCCCGGGAATCGATCGCGTTTGGCTCGCGGCCGGCCATGAAGGGCTCGGCATCACGACGTCGCTCGGGACCGGCGCGCTGCTGGCGGACCTGATGACGGGCCGGACGCCCAGGATCCCCGCGGCGCCGTACCGTCCGGACGGGCGGATGGAAATGCGGCGATGAGAAGGGCGCGTGCCCGATGGGGAGAGGGGACCACCCGAATGAGCGCAGCCGACGAGGCCGTGACCGTGCTCGTTAACGGGCAACCGGTCCGGGTTCCGCCCGGGACGTCCGCCGCGGCCGCCGTGGCGATGGCCGGCGTGTCGGCCTTCCGCTCCTCGGTCACGGGCGCGCCCCGCGGCCCGCTTTGCGGCATGGGGATCTGCTTCGAGTGCCGGGCGACCGTCGATGGCGTCCCGGGCGTGCGCACCTGCCGGACCCGCTGCCGCGAGGGCATGGAGATCCGCACCGATGGCGCGTGAACGGGGCTTCGACATCCTGGTGGTGGGCGCGGGCCCCGCGGGGATCGCCGCGGCGTGCGTCGCCGCGGAGTCGGGCGCCCGCGTCGGTCTGGTCGATGACAACCCCGCGCCGGGCGGGCAGATCTGGCGCGGGGGGCCGGAGCGGCCTGCGGACGCGGCGGCGGCCTGGTTCGCGCGGCTCGATGCGGCGCGCCTGGAGCGGCTCGCCGGCGTCCAGATCGTCGCGCGGCCCGGCCCGCGCGTCCTGCTGGCCGAGGCTGCGGGAGAGGCGCTTGTCCTTCGCCACGAAAAGCTCATTCTCTCGCCCGGCGCGCGCGAGCGGTTCATCCCCTTTCCCGGGTGGACGCTCCCGGGGGTCCTCGGGGCGGGTGGGATCCAGGCCCTGCTCAAGTCGGGTTTCCCGGTCGCCGGGAAGCGCGTCGTCGTGGCGGGGAGCGGCCCGCTGCTGCTGGCGGTCGCCGCCGCGCTGCGGGAGCACGGGGCCGAGGTCCCCGTGATCGCCGAGCAAGCGCCGTGGGGCCGGCTCATCCGGTTCGGGCTCGGGCTCCTGGCGCGCCCCGGAAAGCTCGCGCAAGGCGCGGGATACAGGATCAAGACGCGGGGAGCCCGCTACGTGGCGGGCTGCTGGCCCGTCGCCGCGGAGGGGGCGAGGCGGGTCGAGCGCGCCATCCTCCGGACGGCGCGCGGCACGTGGGCGGAGCCGTGCGACCTGCTGGCCTGCGGTTTCGGGTTTGTCGCGAGCCTGGAGCTCCCGAGGCTGCTGGGCTGCGCGGAGCGCGACGGCTCGGTGTGCGTTGACGAGGCGCAGCAGACATCGGTGCCGGGCGTTTGGTGCGCCGGGGAGGCGACGGGCATCGGGGGCGTGGATCCGGCGCTGCTCGAGGGACAGGTCGCCGGGCTCGCCGCCGCCGGCCGCCGGGCGGACGCGGCGCGGCTCTTCGCGGCGCGCGACCGCGCCCGCCGGTTCGGCCGCGCCCTCGACCGGGCCTTCGCGCTGCGCCCCGAACTGAAGTCGCTCGCGACCGACGAGACGATCGTTTGCCGCTGCGAGGACGTGACGCGCGGACGGCTTGCCGCCTACGGCTCGTGGCGCGAGGCGAAGCTTCACACGCGCTGCGGCATGGGGCCGTGTCAGGGGCGTGTCTGCGGCGGCGCGACGGAGTTCCTGTTCGGGTGGGCGCCGGCGTCCGGTCGTCCGCCGGTCTTCCCGGTGCCGGTCGGGGTGCTCGGGGCGGGCGGGAACGAATCGCCGATCGATCGAGCGCCCGGGGCCTGATCGGGCGCCTCCGCGGTCGGACATGGGTGCGGCCCGGCGTGGTGAACGGGCTCGGGCGGGCGCGCGGCGGCGCGCGCCCGCCCGACCGAGCCGGCGGTGCGAGGGGTCCCCTGTTTCTGGGAGGGTCGGACATGGCACGGATGGGCACGGGCGGCGGCAAGCGGCGGGCTGGCAAGCCGGCGGCGGGTGCTTTCCCCGAGGGGACCCTCCCCCTGGAGGCGAAGGCGATCCGGGAGGCGTCGAAGAAGCTTCGCTTCCCGACGAAGGCCTTCATCCAGGGGCGGGCCGTCGCCGCCGCGTCGGGGAAGACCTTTCTCGCCGAGAGCCCGGCGAACGGGAAGCCGCTGGCGCGGATCGCGGAGTGCGGCGTCGAGGATGTCGAGCGCGCCGTGCGCGCCGCGCGCCGGGCATTCGAGCAGGGCGTGTGGTCCCGCCGGCCCCCCGCGGAGCGCAAGCACGTCCTCCTCCGCTTTGCGGAGCTTGTCGAGCGGCGCGCGGGCGAGCTGGCGCTCCTCGATACGCTCGAAGCGGGCAAGCCGGTCGCCGACACCCTCGGCATCGATCTGCCCGATACCGTCCATTGCCTCCGATGGCACGCGGAGGCGGTCGACAAGCTGAACGACCAGGTGACGCCGACAGGGCCGTCGCATGTTGCGATGATCGTCCGCGAGCCGCTGGGGGTTGTCGCGGCGGTCCTTCCCTGGAATTTCCCGGTCCAGATGGCCGCCTGGAAGCTGGGCCCGATTCTGGCGACCGGCAACAGCGTGGTGCTCAAGCCGGCGAGGCGGACCTCGATGAGCGCCCTGCGGCTCGCCGAGCTGGCGGCCGAGGCGGGCCTGCCGGAGGGCGTCCTCAACGTGATCCCCGGTCCCGGCTCGGTGATCGGCGAGGCGCTCGGGCGGCACGCGGAGGTCGATGCGGTCACGTTTACGGGCTCGACGGAGGTGGGGCGGCTCTTCCTGCGGTACGCCGCGGAATCGAACCTGAAGCGGGTGATGCTCGAGCTCGGCGGAAAAAGCCCGCAGATCGTCTTCGCCGACGCGGACCTCGACGCGGCCGTGCGGCACATCGTTCCCGCCGCCTACTGGAACATGGGCGAGAACTGCAGCGCGAACTCGCGCCTGATCGTTCACCGCTCGGTTCACGACGCGGTGGTCACGAAGGTGAAGGCGGCGCTCCGGGAATGGCCGGTGGGCGACCCGCTCGACCCGGCGGTCCGGATCGGCCCGATGATCGAACGGGCCCACCTGGAGAAGGTGCTGGCCTACATCGAGACCGGGACGCGCGAAGGGGCGGAGCTGGCGCTCGGGGGGCGGCGGGTTCTGGCGGAGACGGGCGGGTGGTATGTCGAGCCGACGCTCTTCGTGAAGGTGACCAACCGGATGACGATCGCCCAGGAGGAGATCTTCGGGCCGGTGCTGGCGGTGATCCCGTTCGAGACGGAGGCGGAGGCGGTGGCGATCGCCAATGACACCGTCTACGGGTTGCACGCCTCGCTTCACACGAAAGACATCGGCACCGCGCACCGCGTCGCGCGGGCGCTTCGCGCGGGAACCGTCTCGGTCAACTGCTATTCGGAGGGCGACATCACCACGCCGTTCGGCGGGTTCAAGCGTTCCGGTTTCGTCGGGCGCGACAAGTCGATGTACGCGCACTTCCAGTACACGGAACTGAAGACGGTCTGGATGCAGGTCGGGTGAGCGGGCGGCCGGCGAACGCTTCCCGTTTGCTTCCCTTTTCGGCGGTTATCCTCTAAGATGCCGTACCGCTGCGGTTGCGGCATCCCAGGAGGAGGATCGGCGATGATGACCCGACGTGACGTTGTCCGGCAGGGTGCCGGGCTGGCCGCCCTGGCCGCGATGCCCCGCCGGCTCGCGGCCGCCCCCGCGAAGCGGATCCCGGTCGGCCTCCAGCTTTATTCCGTGCGGAAGCAGTGCGAGAAGGATCTTCCCGGCGTCCTGAAGGCCGTGGCGGAGATGGGCTACCGCGGGGTCGAGTTCGCCGGATACTACGGGCGGTCGGCGGAGGACCTTCGCAAGCTGCTGGACGCCAACGGCCTTGTCTGCTGCGGAACCCACACCGGCTGGGCCACCATCCAGGACGCCCGGCTGCAGGAGACGATTGCGTTCAACCGGACGATCGGGAACCGGTTCCTCATCGTCCCCGGCGGGCTTCCCGCCAAGACCTTCGCCACGCTCGAGGGGTGCAAGGAGACGGCGAAGATTCTCGCCGACCAGGCCGCGAAGGCGAAAGAGGCCGGGATGCGCGTCGGATACCACGCCCATGGCGGCGACTTCAAGAAGATCGACGGCGAGACCGTCTGGGACCTTCTCTTCGCCCACGCGGGCCAGGACGTGGTGATGCAGATGGATGTCGGGAATTGTCTGGGCGGGGGCGGGGATCCCTACGCGACGATCCGGAAGTTTCCCGGGCAGACGGTCACGATCCACCTCAAGGAGCACGGCGGGCCGGCGGGCGCGCCGATCGGCGAGGGGGAAGTGAGGTGGAAGGAGATCTTCGAGCTTTGCGAGACGGTGGGCGGGACCGAGTGGTACGTGGTCGAACACGAGAGCGGCAGCGATCCGCTCGCGAGCGTGAAGGCGTGCATCGACAACCTGAAAAAGCTGGGGCGCGCCTGAGGGCGCGCCGCGGGGGCGGTCGGATGGTTTCGGGGCGGGGCGCGCGGCCCCGCCCCGCTTCGTTCAGGGGGCGGGCGAGGCGGGGGGCGGCGCGGCCGGCGCCGGCGGTCCGCTCTTCCAGGGCGGGTCCTTCATCAGGCCCTCCGCCGCCACCGCGTCCAGGGGTTGGGAAAAGTAGAAGCCCTGGGCGCTCCCGCAGTCCAGCCGCTTGAGCGCCTCGAGCTGCTCGGCCGTCTCCACTCCTTCCGCCGTCACGTTCAGCCCCAGGTTCTTCGCCAGCGTGACGATCGTCTTGACGATCTCCGCGTTGTCCCCCTCGGCCTGCATCCGGCTGACGAACGACCGGTCGACCTTCAGGGTGTCGATCGGGAAGTGCTGGAGCTGGCTGAGGGAGGAGTAGCCGGTGCCGAAATCGTCGATGAAGAGCTGGATGGAGAGATCCCGGATCTGGCCGAGCATCGTCGCGGTGGCCTTGAGGTTCTCCATGATCGCGCTCTCGGTGATCTCGAGCGTGAGGCAGGCGGGGTCGAGGCCGGTGTCGGCGAGGATGCGGCGAACCTGGTCGACGAAGTCCGGTTGAGCGAACTGGCGGCTGGAGACGTTGACGCTGATGCGGAGCGGCGGGTCGGAGGGGAACCGCTGCTGCCATTCGCGGGTCTGGCGGCAGGCCTCGCGGAGGACCCAGAGCCCGATGGGGGTGATGAGGCCGGTCTCCTCGGCGAGGGGGATGAAGGTGTCGGGGAGGATGAGGCCGCGCTGGGGGTGCAGCCAGCGGACGAGGGCCTCGAAGCCGGTCAGGCGGCCGTCGGGGAGGGAGACGACGGGCTGGTAGTAGAGGCGGAACTCGCCGCGCTCGACGGCGCGCCGGAGGTCGGTTTCGAGCTGGAGCAGGGAGACGGCGCGTTCGTGCATGGCGGCGTCGAAGACCTCGTGGCGGGCCTTGCCGTGGGCCTTGGCGCGGTACATCGCCGTGTCGGCGTCCCGGAGCATGTCCTCGGGCCGCTCGTAGCCGGAGGAGCTGAGGGCGATGCCGATGCTGGCGGTGGTGAAGACCTCGACGCCGCCGAGGTTGCAGGCGGCGCCGAGGGCGGCCTGGATGCGGTCGGCCACGCGCGCGGCGTCGCTGGCGTCGCCGACTTCCTCGAGCAAGATGGTGAACTCGTCGCCCCCGAGGCGGGCGACGGTATCGCCGGGGCGGAGGCAGCCTTCGAGGCGGCGGGCGACGGTGATCAGCAGGTTGTCCCCCGCCTCGTGGCCGAGGCTGTCGTTGACGCCCTTGAAGCGGTCCAGGTCGAGGAAAAGGACGGCGTAGAGGGACCCGCCCTGCCGGCGGGCGCGGCGGAAGCGGTGGCTGAGGCGGTCCATGAAGAGCGCCCGGTTGGGGAGCTGGGTGAGGATGTCGTAGAAGGCCTGGCGGACAAGCTGCTCCTCCGTCTGTTTCCGCTCGGTGATGTCGCGGGAGATGCCGAAGGTTCCGATCACCCGCCCCTCGCGGTCGCGCAAGGGCACCTTCGTCGTGGAGGACCAAGCCGTCACGCCGCCGGGGAAGGTCGCCTGTTCCTCCTTGGCGATGAGCGGCCGTCCGGTCCGGAGGATCTCCGCCTCGTCCGCCCGCGCCTCCTCGGCGAGTTCCGGGTTGAGGAAGTCGGCATCGGTCTTGCCCACCGCCAGGGCGGGGTCGGCGAGCTTGAACCGGTGGGCGAGCGCGCGGTTGATGCGGGTGAAGCGGCCCTGGGCGTCCTTGAAGTAGATCAGGTCGGGGCTGTTGTCCATCAGGACGTTCAGCAGCTCGGCCTGCTCGGCGAGGGCCTCCTCCGCCCGTTTCAGCGCCGTGATGTCGCGGTTGATCCCGAAGGTTCCCACGATGTGGCCCGCGGGATCCCGGAGCGGGAGCTTGGTCGACGAGGTCCACGTGACCGTCCCGTCGGGCTGGAGCTTCCGCTCCAGCTTGCCGATGATGGGGACGCCGGTCCGCATGATGTTCTGCTCGTCGCGGAGGAACCGCTCCGCCTCCTCGCGCGGAAAAAAGTCGAAGTCGGTCTTCCCCTTCGCCTCGTCGGGGCTTTTCAGGCCGAACCGAAGGGCCTGCGCCCGGTTGATCTGGAGGAAGCGGCTCTGGTCGTCCTTGAAGAAGATGCGGTCGGGGACGCCGTCCATCAGGGTGGCGAGGAGGCGGGCCTGCTCGGCGAGGGCTTGCTCGGCCCGTTTGTGGTCGGTGATGTCGCGCGTGACCCCGAACGTGCCGACGATGGCGCCGTTCTTGTCCCGCAGCGGCATCTTCGTGGTCGAGACCCACTTCTCCGACCCGTCGAAGTAGGTCTCCCGTTCCTCCTTGCCGACGATGGGTTCGCCGGTGCGGAGGATCTCCTGTTCGTCATGGAAGGCCGGCCCGGCGTGCTCGGGGGTGAAGAGGTCGTAATCGGTCTTGCCCACGAGCGCGGCGGGGTCTCCGGCGCCGTGGCGAAGCGCGAGCGCCCGGTTGACCCGGGTGAAGCGGCCCTGGGCGTCCTTGAAATAGATGAAGTCGGGGAGGTTGTCGAGAAGGGTATTGAGCAGGTCGCTCTGCTCGGCCAGCGCCACCTCCGCCCGGCGGCGCGAGGTGATGTCCCAGAAGAGGACTTGGACGCCGAGCACCTTGCCCGACGGGTCGTGAAGGGGCGTCTTGATGACGTGGACGTAGCGGGTTTCCTGGCCGGGGGACTTGTTCTCCTCCTCCGCGTCGAAAATCTCCCCCGCCTGCATCACGATGATGTCGTCCTTGCGAAACTTGTCCGCCATCGGTTTCGGGTAGAAGTCGTAGTCGGTCTTCCCGACGATCTCGTCGAGGGGCCGCCCGATCAGTTCGCAAAAGCGCCGGTTGGCGAAGGTGAACCGGCCCCGGACATCCTTGCGCAGCAGGCAGAGCGGCAGGTTGTCGACGAGCGAGTGGTAGAGGGACTCGGAGAGGCGCAGGCGGGACTCCATCTTCTGGTGGCGGGCCGTGGCTCGCTCCAGCGGCGTGCGGGATCGGGCTTTCCGGCGCGTCGGCTTCCGGCTGGGCATGGCGGACCCCCGGCGTTCAAGGGGATGAAACCGTCCTTCGGTATATTAGCATCCGGGCGGGAGGGGAGGCAATCCGGGATTCGCCGTCCGGGTGGGCCCGGCGGGGCCGGCGCTCCCGCTCACCATCGCGCCTTCTTGGCGATCAGGGACTCGGCGACGGCCGGTTCCAGGGGGTGCGAGAAGAAGAATCCCTGGGCGCTGCCGCACTTCAGCGACCGCAGGACCTCGTACTGCTCGGCCGTCTCCACCCCTTCCGCCGTCACGCCCAGGCCGAGGTTCTGGGCCAGGGTCAGGATCGTCTTCAGCGCCGTCTCGGGCATGTGCACGCTCGACAGGCGCTTGACGAAGGCCTGGTCCACCTTCAGGGTGTTGATGGGCAGCTGGGGGAGCTGGCCGGGCGCGTTGCCCTGTCCGCCGAAGTCGTCGACGTGAAGTTGGATGGAAAGGGCGCGGATGCGCGAGAGGATGTCGGCCGTCGCGCGGATGCTTTCGATCAGGGCGTTCTCGGCGACCTCCAGCGTGAGCGTGGCGGGATCGAGCCCCGTCTCGTAGAGGATGCGGCGCAGCTGGTCGACGAAGTCCCGCTGCGTCAGCTGGCGGCGGGAGATGTTGACGCTGATGCGGAGCGGCGGCTGGATCGGGTGCCGCTTCTGCCACTCGCGCGTCTGGCGGCAGGCCTCGCGGATCGTCCAAAGGCCGATCGGGCCGATCAGGCCGGTCTCCTCCGCCGGGGCGAGGAACTCGGCCGGGGCGAGGAGGCCGCGCTGGGGATGTCGCCAGCGGAGGAGCGCCTCGAAGCCCGTCAGCCGGCGGTCGGGGAGGGAGACCACCGGCTGGTAGAGCAGGTGGAACTCGTTGCGCTCCAGGGCGCGGCGCAGGTCCGTCTCGGTCTGGAGAAGCCGGACGGCGCGCTCGTGCATCGCCGAGTCGAAGACCTCGTACCGGGCCCGTCCCTGCGCCTTGGCGCGGTACATCGCCGTGTCGGCGTCCCGCAGGATCTCCTCCGGTCGTTCGTAGGTGTTGTTCGTCAGGGCGATGCCGATGCTCACCGAGGTGAAGACCTCCACGCCGGCGATGACGCAGGGGGCGGCCACCTCCTGCAGGATCCGCCGCGCCACTCGCGCGGCGGTGTTCATCTCGACGATGTCCTCGAGCAGGATGACAAACTCGTCGCCCCCGAGCCGCGCGATCGTGTCGGCCGGGCGGAGGCACTTCTCGAGCCGGCGAGCGACGGTGTACAGCAACTGGTCCCCCGCCTGATGCCCCAGGCTGTCGTTCACCCCCTTGAACCGGTCGAGGTCGAGGAAGAGGACGGCGCTGAGGATGTCCGTCCGGCGGGCCGTCCGCCGCAGGAGATGCTCGAGCCGGTCGATGAAGAGCGTCCGGTTCGGCAGGCCCGTCAGCGCGTCGTAGTAGGCTTGCTGGACGAGTCGTTCCTGGGCCTGCTTCAGGTCGGTGACGTCGCGGGAGAGCTCCAGCGTGCCGGCGACCTTCCCGTCCCGGTCTCGGAGCGGCAGGCGGGTTGTCGAGGTCCACGCGACCGTCCCGTCGGGGTAGCTTTTCTGTTCCTCTTGGGCGATCTGGGGCGTTCCGGTCGCGAGGACTTCCTGGTCGCGCCGCCGGAACAGAGCGGCTTGCTCGTCGGGGAAGTAGTCGGCGCCGGTCCGCCCGACCGCCGCCGCCGGGCTCGGGAGGCCGAGCCGGGCGGCCTGGGCCTGGTTGATTCGGAGGATGCGGCCATCCGCGTCCTTGATGCAGATGGCGTCGTTGACGCCTTCCAGGAGGGTCTCGAGGAGGCCGGCCTGGCGGGCGAGCGCGTCCTCGGCGCGTCGCAGTTCGGTGACGTCGCGGGCGATGCCTGCCGTCCCGACGAGGCGGCCCGACGCGTCACGGACGGGGGCCCGCAGGACGAGCCAGCGGACCGGCCGCCCGTCGGCGCCCGTCCGCTGCTCCTCCCGGGCCGGGGCGGGCCGGCCCGTGCGCAGGACCTCCGCCTCCTCGTTGCGGATCCGCTCGGCCTCCTCCGCCGGCAGGAGATCGGCGTCGGTCTTTCCCCCCGCCTCCCCCGCGTCGCGCAGCCCGAGCCGGGCGGCCTGGGGCCCGTTGACCCGCCGGTAGCGGCCCGCGGTGTCCTTCAGCCAGGCGGGATCGGGCAGGAGGTCGAGGATCGCCTCCAGGTCCCCCGCTTGGCTGGAGAGCGCCAGCTCGGCTTGCTTGAAGCTCGTGATGTCGTGCGAGATCCCGAAGATCCCGACGATGCGGCCCGCCCGGTCGCGCAACGGCATCTTGGTGGTGGACGACCAGATGGTCCGCCCATCCTTGGTCGTTCCCTGTTCCTCGCGGGCGACCATGGGCGTGCCGGTCCGGAGGATTTCCTCCTCGTCGCGCCGGAACCGCTCTGCGTCCGGCGCGGGATAGTAATCGAAATCGGACTTGCCGACGGCCTCCGCGGGGCTGGCCAGCCCGTAGCGGGCGGCCAAGGCTCGGTTGATCCGGATATAGGCGCCGGACTCGTCCTTGAAAAAGATGAACGCCGGCGCCGTCTCCATCAGGGTGTCGAGCATGCGGGCCGGGCCGCCCGGGGCCTCGGGGAGGGGCGTCTCAAGCGCGGGCAGCAGCGCGCCCAGCACGCCGACGGCGCGCCCGTGGGCGTCGAGCAGAGGCGCCTTGACCCCGCGGACCGGCTGGAGCGTGCCGTCCGGTCGCCGGAACTCGTCGCGCGTGTCGAGCGCCTCCCCGGTCTTGAGGACCTGAGCGTCCTCCTCTTCCAGCCGAGCCGCCCGGCCTCCGGGGAAGAGATCCCGGTCCGTCCGCCCGAGGATCGCGGCCATCCTTCGGCCCACCAGCGCGCAGTACTGGACGTTGGCGTAGGTGTACCGCCCGTCCCGATCCTTCGTGTAAAGGGGATAGGGGAGGCACTCCAGGATCGCGTCGGGCGGCGGGGCTTCCGCGTCGCCGTGGGCGGCTCGGGAGGCCGCGCGGTGCGGCGAGTGGCCCGGATGGGGCGTCTCCTCCTTTTTCGAGGCGTGATGCGATGGATGCCCGGGATGGGCGTGGGGGCTTGCGTGCGGCGGCTCGGCGCGGGGCGGTATGTCCCCGCCGTCCGGAGGTCTCGGCTCCGTTTCCTTCTTTCGCGTCATCGTGCGGTCCTATGCCGGGCCGGCTTCCACGGTCCACCGGACCGGGCTGCCATTATAAGCCGCGACGGGCCGCCCGTAAACAGTCCGGTGAGCCGGGAAGGCGAGGCAATGCGTGCAAAATCGGGCCCGCTGGGGCATACTGGGGAGCCATGGGTTCCTTGGGGGGCGCCCAGGCGGATGCCGGGGCGAGACGCGTTCCAGGAGTCACCTTGACGGAGGGGCAAGCCATGCGCGTGACACGGCGCGAGCTGATCGGCACGGCGGCGGGGGCGGCGATGGCGGCGGCCGCCGCGCGGGCCGGCGCCCAGGACGGCACCCCCGTCCGCGTCGGGCTCGTCGGCTGCGGGGGGCGAGGCACGGGCGCCGCCCAGAACATCCTCGAGGGCGTCCCGAACTGCGAGATCCTCGCCCTGGCCGACATGTTTCCCGACCGCCTCAACCGGGCTCGAACGGCGCTCACGAAGAGCAACGACCCGCGGGTGAAGATCGAAGACGCCCGCTGTTTCACGGGGTTCGACGCCTGCCGGCGGCTCCTGGACACGCCCGTGGACTACGTCATCCTCGCCCAGCCGCCCGGCTTCCGGCCGCCCCACTTCGAGCTGGCCGTCGAGGCGGGCAAGCACGTCTTTCTCGAGAAGCCCGTCGCCGTCGATCCCGCCGGTGTCCGTCGCGTCATCGCCGCCGGGGCGAAGGCGAAGGCGAAGAACCTCGGCGTCCATGCCAGCACGGAAAACCGCCACAATCGGAAGATGGAGGAGACGGTCCGGCGCATTCACGACGGGCAGATCGGCAAGGTCGTGGCGGGACGCTGCTTCTTCAACACCGGCGGGCTCTGGAAGTTTGAACGAAAGCCCGGCGAGAGCGACATGGAGTGGCAGATCCGCAACTGGTATTACTTCGATTGGCTCTCCGGCGACCACATCGTCGAGCAACACGTGCACGAGCTGGACGTCTGCCACTGGGTTCTGAAGGCGCCGCCGGTCCGGGCCGTCGCCGTCGGCGGCCGCTCTCAGCGCGTCGAGCCCGTCTACGGGAACATCTGGGACCATTTCGCCGTCGACTTCGAGTTTCCCGACAACGTCCACGTCATGAGCATGTGCCGCCAATGGCAGAACACCGACGGCCACGTGGGGGCCTACTTCGTCGGGACGAAGGGCGAGGCCTCGGTCTACGGCGGGACGATCACGGGGGAGAACCCCTGGAAGTACGACGGCAACATGATCAGCCCGCACGTCCAGGAGCACATCGACTTTGTCGAGAGCATTCGCTCGGGGACGCCCTACAACCGGGCGACGCAGGTCGCCTACAGCACGCTCATCGCCATCCTGGGGCGGACGGCCGCGTATACGGGGAAGGTGGTGACGTGGGACCAGGTGCTGAACGCGGACCAGGACTATTCGCCCCCGGCGTACGCGTTCGGCGACCTGCCGGTGCGTCCGGTCCCCGTGCCGGGGAAGAAGGCATAGCGGGTGCGGGGGCGGCTGTCGTTGCGAGGCGACGATCCTGCGGATGGCCGGCGGGCGTTTCGCCGGGCCGAACCGGGCGGCGGCGAAAGAAGGACGCGCGTCAATCAGGCCTCCTTGGCACCCGAGGGTACCGATGCGTCGGCACACAAGCGCCTGGTCGCTGTTTTTGGCAGCCTCGGTCCTGGCGGCCCGTGATGCGCCACCTCTCGCGGCCGACGAGACGCCGCCGGGCCGCGTCCCCGTCATCTACTGCACCGACCTCTTCCACCCGCACGACGACCCGGACGATCACTTCGACCTTGCGTCCATCCACGCCATTCGCGAGCTGGACCTCAAGGCCGTCATCCTCGACCAGGGGGCGCGGCAGGCGCGGCAGCCGGGGGCCATCCCCCTTTCCCAGATGCGCGCGATCACGGGGCGCGACGTTCCCTTCGCCACGGGCCTGGCGAAAAGGCTCAAGGGCCCGTCGGACGACGGACTCGACCAGCCGGTCGAGCACCAGCAGGGCGTCGAGTTGATCCTCCGGGTTCTCGAGGCGTCGCGCGAGCCCGTCGCGATCTCCGCCGTCGGCAGCCTGCGCGACGTCACCGCCGCCTTCAACCGGAAGCCCGACCTCTTCCGGGAGAAGGTCGGCCGGCTGCTGATCTTCATCGGCGAGGCGTCGCACCCGAGTTTCATCGAGTACAACGTCGAGCTCGATCCCCAGGCGTATGTGGGCCTCATGCGGTCGGGGCTCCCGATCTACTGGGTGCCGTGCTTCGACGGCGGCCTGTGGAAGAACCGGGGGCACGCGTCGTACTGGAAGGCGAGGCACGGCGACGTGCTAGGCGGCGCCGCGCCGGAGCTGATCCAGTACTTCATCTACGCCCTGGACAAGGAGAGGAGGGACCCGCTGCCGTTTTTGAAGCAGCCCGTCGACCCGGCGCGCAAGAACAACCTCTTCGCGGGGGAGCGGAATTTCTGGTGCACGGCGGTCTTCGGGGCGCTGGCCGGCCGGACGGTGGCGTATGACGGTGCGCGCCCGGCCTTTGTGCCGCTCCGGCGCGGCGAGGGCGGCGCGCTCGCGGCGCCCGGAGCCCTGTTCGGGTTCTCCGAGGTGGAGCTCGTCGTCTCCGACAGAGGCGTCGTTCGCTACGAGCAGGGCGGCGAGGCGAGGAAGGTCTGGCGGTTCGAGATCCTTGACCCGGCGCGCTACGCCGAGGGGATGACGGCGATGACGGCGGAGCTGCTGGGGCGGGTGGGGCGGTGAGGCGGGCGGCCGTTGTCCGCGTGCGTCATACCGCCATCACGATCGGGTCTCCCAGCGACGGCTTGATCGTCCGGCCGGGCGGAACGACGAGAAAGTCCTTCGGGTCCCAGGCGCCATCGACGAGGCGCTGGAGGAGATCGAGGCTGCCGGGGAGTTCCGTGTACGTCCAGCCGAGACGGTTCGCTTCCTCCCGCGTCCGCGCTTGGAGCGTCGCGGCGTCCCCCACCCCGGTGTCGATGTAGGCGAGCGTCGTGTAGACCTGGGTCCAGCCCGCCATCTGCCCCATCAGGTATTTCGCGTTCTCCGCGCCGTACTTTGCGGCCAGCTCCGATTCGTTCCAGCTCAGCCCGAGCTGGGAGGGGATGGTGCCCGGCTCGGAGGCGGCCTCGTTCGAGCTGCGTTCCGCCCAGCCGGGGGACTTGAAGTAGGTGCCGGGGTGCGCCTCGAACCAGGCCGCGTAGCGCTCTTTCGAGCCCAGGAGGAGGGTGATGCAGTCGTGGGCGCGGGGGACGACCATGGGCCGGGGGGCGCGCAGGCCCTCGATCCCGTTGTTGCAGAGGCCGTAGCCGAGCAGGATCGCCTCGTACCGGGATGCATCGAGCGCGTCGATCGCCGACTGGAGGCGCGCCGACATGCCCGCCTTCCCCAAATCGTGAAGCCCCTTGGGAAGGAAGCGGGGATCCACCACGCGCGGGGATCGGGCGACGCAGAGGCAGATCTCCCGCTGGAGGATCTCGCAGGCGATCATCGCGTACCGGGGGGGGACGCTCATCATCGAGCCGGTCTCTCGCGGCGGACGAATCCGGCCGTCACGGCAGCGGGGTTACTCACGCACCAACTCGTCGTCGACGAGCCGCTCGTCACGCGGGTTCGGGACCTTGAAGTAGATCGCTTCGCATCCGGGGTCGGCGTATTCGGTCAGCGTCAGCGTGTAGTCGTGTTTCGCGAACGGGTACCACGCGCCCGGCTTCCAGGCCTTGACGCGGCAGGCCGTGCCGCCCGGCCGGACCGTGTCGTCGGGGAACGGCCCCTCGATCGTGGCGGGATCGATCACCACGAGCCGGAGATCGACGTTCTTGAGCTCCGGGTGTCGGGCGCGGTTGAGGCCGTAGACCAGCGGGCCGCGCACGACCGCCGCTTTCCCGGCCTGCGCCTTCCGGCCGCGCACGAGCCGCGCCGGCATCGGGAGCTCCAGCTCGAGGCGGTCGCCGGGCTTCCATTCGCGGCTGGCGACGGCGAACGTGCCCCGCTCGAGGGCGACGCCGTCGAGCTCCGCGCCGTTCAGCGTCAGGGCCGGCTTGGCGCACCAGAGCGGGATGCGCAGTCGGATGGGGAAGGCGGCCGGGCGAGAGGGAGTCAGGACGACCGCGACGCGGCCGGACGAGGGGTAGTCGGTCTCCTGCCGGACTTTCAGGGTTACCCCCGCGGGGAGCGCGGCGGTCGCCTCCGAGGCCGTGTAGAGGTTCACCGCCAGCCCGCCGTCCGCGATGTAATAGACCATGCCGGGGAGCTCCGGGACGATGCGCCGGAAGTTGCCGGGGCAGCAGTAGGTGTCGCCGTGGAAGTAGCTGCGCGGTCCCTCGAAGGGTGTGTAGTAGCGGATCCGGCGGCCGTCGGGGGACTGGGCGCCGAAGAGGCCGTTGTGGATCGATCGCTCCATCAGGTCGCCGAGGGCGGGGTGCCCGTCCATGCGGAGTCCCTCGTCGTACCACCGCAGGAGGTAGGCGGTGGCGCACGTCTCGCCGAGGTTGAGGGTCCCCTCCTGGGTGTTGTGCCAACATTCGTGGTCGCCGACCTCGCCGGGGAGCGTGAGTCCGTCACCGGAGAGGAGGAACGCGATGACGTCGAAAGTCGGCTTCAGGAGTCGCGGGTCGGGTTCGAGGCGGTGGAGGCGGAGCTGGGCGACGCAGCGGCAGAGGTGGGCGTAGGCGTGGCCCTCGATCGTTCCAAATCGGCCGAGGACGATCGGCGCTTCCCACTCGCGCGTCGCTCGGACATCGCGGACAAAATCGAGGTATTTCGCCTCCCGCGTCTGCCGGTGGAGCGCCAGCATCGCGTTCTCGATCCCGGTCACGGCCATGTGGACGGTGAGCTGGCCGTTGCCGGGGACGCGGCGGGGCTCGGCGGTCCAGCGCGCGATGACGTAGTCGGCGAGCTTCCGGGCGCCGGCGAGCGAGTCCGCCTCCCCGAAGAGGCGGTGGTCCGTCGCGAGCCCGTACACGAGATACCCCATCTCGTGGATGTCCCAGAGCGTCCAGACACGCCGATCCGCCTTGAGGAGCCCGATGTAGCCGTCGGTCTCCTGCGTCTTGAGCGTCTCGGCGACGAGGCGCTTCTTGAGCTCGAGCGCTTTCACATCCCCCGTGAGGTGGGCGAACCGGACGGCGGCGTCGATCAGCTTGCCCAGCCCGATGTAGCCGTCGTTCCTGTTCCGGTCCCGGAACGGCTGCAGGAAGTCTTTGTCGGCGTCGAGGGCGAGGAGGTTGTTCCGGAGCGTCACCTCGATCCGCCGGCCGATCTCGCCCTCCACCTTGACGTGGCGGACGTCGAGGGGGTCGAAAAGGTCGGCGGCGGGGGCGGGGCGGGGCGACGCCAGCAGGGCGGCCAGCGGGAGGGCGGCGCGCCAAGTCGTGCTGTGCATGAGACACCTCGTGTGGGGGGGGGGCTGCCGGCGGCCCGGATGCTATCCCGGCAAGGGCCCGGCGGTCAAGGGCCGCCACGCCCGGGACCCAGGTCCAACCCGAGCGTGGGGGGATGTCCCGCTTCCGACCGCGGCCGCTTCTTTCGCCCGCTGGCTTCCCTGCCTTGACGAGGGGGGCGGTCCCCTTGTCCGGCCGCCGCCCATTCCCCGGCTGAGGGGGGAAACGCGACTCGTCTCAAGTGCGCCCCCCTCGGTCTCTGCTCGTTCCCCGCGGTCGACGAAGACCGCATGGCGGAGTGCCGCTCAAAGCCCGGCCGTCATCTTCCGCCATGCTGTCATCGATCGCATCAGGTGGTCCGGAGGCGGCTCCTGCACGCTGTAACACTGGAGCCCCACGGGTCCCGTGTAGCCGACGCGCCTTGCCTCCGCGAGGAACCCCGCCAAGTCGAAGTCGCTGTCGTCGAGCGGACGGATCGTCTGCCGTCCCTCCGCCGGTCCCTTGAGACCGTTGATCGTCACCGCAAAGAGGTGTGGCTTCGCCTCCGCGAGCACCCCCGGGATCGGCGGCGATGGCTTCACCCACTGCCAGTGCACCAAGTTGAAGTGCGTGCCGACGTTCTTCCGGCCGGCCGCCTGAGCCAGCCGCACCCCGTCCTCGCATCGCTCCGTCCAGAACCCCGCGTGGGGATAGACCGAGACGAGCGGCCCCGCGTCGGCGCAGGCGTCGGAGAGCGTCTTGAGCCAAGCCAAGCCCTTCTCGTCCCCGGCGGGATCGGAGGGTTTGAAGGCTTTGCTGCGCAGCCCCAGCTCGATCCGCGTGGGCCGGCCCTTGAGCGTTTGGATCCACCCGGACCAGTCGGCGGGCGCGTCTTCAACGTTGGGCGTGGCATAGATGCCGTAGAGCGTGAGCCCGTGCCGGTCGAGCGCCTCGAGGGCCTTGGGCAGCGCGGCGGGATTGAGGTGGAGTTCGATCCCGGCGTATCCGAGATCCTTGAGGAGCCTGCAGTTCTCTTCGATTGTCGCGATCTCGTTCTTGCCGAAGGCGTTCCCGAAGGCGTAGAGGGGCCAGGGGGCGGCCGGGGCGTTCTCCGCGGCGCGGGAGGGGCGTGCCAGAGCCCCGAGGGCCGCGGCGGCGGCGGCCGAGACGAGGTCGCGTCGCGTCATCGGGTGTGTTCGCATGGGGAGCTTGCTTATATTGTCGGTGGATAAGGGGACGATGGCGCCAGCATAACGTCGGGGCGGGGGGCCGTCAATGCGCGGCGGGTCTCAAGTTTCCCCGAACTTTTCGACGACCCGCTCAATCACGGCGAGCGGACGGTAGCGCGTGAGACGCGGGAGGCGACGCCGGACGCATCCAGCGCTTCGGGTTGGCGCGTGGATCCGGCGAGCCCTCCGTCGGGTTCGGTGACGAGGGGCGGCACGCCCGTGCCGTCCGCGACCGGTCAGCAGCCTGAGGGGTGGCACGCCTGTGCCATCCGGGATCGGTCAACCGGTGGAAGTGCAAAGCGGGGGTGGAAAGGAAGGATGGCGCAGGATCGAGGCAATGTTACGTAAAGTAACACCGCACGACGGGAGCGCCGAGGGCCGGATTTGCCCTAACTTCTTCCGGGCATACGACTTGCGCGGGATTTGAAAGTATGGCGCGGAATTTGCTTATACACCGTCTGCCGTTGCCCCGGTTCCCCGGCGGAGTGGGAAAGGGCTGCGCCGGGGGGCGCGGGGCGCGGCAAAACACCGGCCGGTCAGGGTCGTGGGGCGCTCCCGGCGCGCCGCGGGAGATAGGGAGAGGGTGTGTCTCGTCCCCCCTCCGCGCCCGCCCCGCCCCTGATGGGGCGGGGTGTCGGCGGGAAGAACGTTGCGAAGGATGGATGCCGTTCGTGCCGGGCCTGGAGCGCCGGGAGCGTGTGGGGTAACTTGAGGCGACGGGTGCGTCCCCCCGGCCCGGTTCGTCCCTCATTTCCCGGAGACGCCGAGCCGAGCCTGGAGGCGCCGGTTGGTGCCGGCGACGCAGGCCACGAGCACCGGGTTGCGGTCGCGGTCGATGTCGAACCGCTGGCGGTGCCCGGTTTGTTGTTCGGGTCGAGATGGATGTCGATCGCGTCGACGGCGGTCTTCGCGTAGAGGAGCTCGAAGCCGCGGAACCGGTCCGCGTTGTCTGATACGGGGGGCGGAGAAGGCCAGGCGTTGTCGCCACCCTGACGCGTCGTTAGGGACGGCCGGGCGTCGCCTCGCTCCGCTCCTCACGGATGATCTGCACCGTGAAGGTGAAAAGCTTCGCCTCCGGGTCCTTCCACCCCTCCGCGCCGATCCCGGCTTTGTCGCGGGCGAGGTGGCCGAGGAACTCCTCGAGCGTCCACCCTGTTTCCGTCGCGACCTGCGGCAGGAAGACGCCGCTCCGCCCGCCCTTTCGCACGATCACCCCGTGCTTCCCGAGGACGATCGACCGCCAGTCCGGACACGGTGCGATTTCCGAGAGGATCGAGATTTCGATGCTGAGCAGGGGAACCTCAGCCGGCGTCACGGGCGGGAAGCGCGGATCCTCCTGCGAGGAGGCGATCGCCATGCGCCGGACGGTTGCCGGGAGCGGGTCCTCGGACCCGAAGCACCCGATGCATCCGCGCAGTTCGCCCCCCTTGTGGAGAGTGACGAAGCAGCCTCGTTTCACTTGGAGGGCGGGGTCATCCTCCTCCGGCATGGGAGGGGTCTTTCCCGCGGCGGCCGCCTCGATCGTCTTCCGGGCGATCGCGATCAGCTTGCGCCCGGCCGCGCCCGGGACCGCGCCCGGCTCGGCGGCCGGCGTGGGGGCCGGCTCCCGTGCGAGCGCCCCCGCCGGAGCGTTGCCGTAGAGGACGGCCGACCCGTACCCCACGACGCGCGCCTCGTCGCCGGAGGCGGCTGCGGAAGTGGTCGATCCGACAATCTCGATCCCCGCGATGCCGAGCCCCTTCGCCGCCCGGATCACACCGAGGACTGCGTCCTCCCCGCACATCGTGCATTCCAGGTTTGCGATTCCCTTCCCCATCTGCTCGCGCGAGACCTGGGCGATCTCGGCGTTGTCGAGCGACTTCCACGAGGCCAGCGTCCGCCCGTCCACCGCCTCCGCGTCCTTCCGGGACGGGAAGTGGGAAAGGTCGGTGCTGACGACAATGACCGTCTTCGCATCGCAGACGGCCTCGAGCGCCTTCTCAAGGGCCTCGAAATCGGTCTCGCCCGTTGCGTGGAAGAGGACGGGGACGAGCCGGAAGCCGGGCTTGAGGACCTTTTGCAGGAAGGGGACCTCGACTTCGAGGCAGTGGTCGGGCCCGTGCGGATCGCGGCCTTCCCGGATGACACCGCCGCCGGCGTCGATCATGGCGCGGGCCGCCGCTTCATCTATATAGACGCGCCCGAGAGGGGTGTCCCAAGCCCCTTTCGCCCAGACGGCGCCGCCCCGGACGGCGACGCGATGGGGACAGCCGATCAGGATCACGCGGTCGGCGTCGAGCCCTTCGAGTTGCTTGAAGGCCTTTGCCGCGCAGGCTGCGGAGAAGGCGTAGCCGGCGTGAGGGACGATGATCGCTCGGACGGGCTTGGGGAAGGACTGCTTCGGCACGGCGAGGAGGGTTTTGTCGAGGGCCGCTTCCAGCGCAACCGCGTCGGCGGGGTAGAACTGACCGGCGACGGCGGGGGGGCGGATGTCGGCGGGGTCGGGGGCGGGCTCCGTTTTCGGGACGGCGGTCCTGGGGAGGGGCTTCGTGGCTCCGCCCGGACCGGCCGGCCGGCCGCCGTTGCAGGCGGGGGTGAGGCCGAGGAGCGCCGAGACGACCAGGGGCGCGGGCTTCATGGCAACGACATTATAACCGCCGGATCGCCCGGTGCGCAAAACAGTTCTTCGGTGGGGAGGATCGGTTAGAATGCGGGCCGGTCGGAGGGATGGAGCCCCCGTGCTGCCCGCATTTCTCGCCGGTCTCGGCCTCGGCGTGGCGCAGGCCCCGCTCTGCCTGGGGACCTGCGCGCCGCTGGCGCTTGCGGTCGTGACGGAGGCGCCGGCCGACCGGCCGCGGCGGGGCTCTGCCGGCCTTCTGCGCTTCCTGCTCGGCCGGGCTCTCGGGTACCTCGTGCTCGGCGCCGTCGCGGGGGCGCTGGCCGGGCGGATCTCGATGTCGGACCTCCAGCGCCCGCTGGGAGCCGCCTTCGTCGCAATCGCCGCGGCCCTCTGGCTGGGGTCGCTCGGCCGCGCCGCCTCGGAGGGGTCGTGGGCCTGCCGGATCGTGCGCGGGCCCGGGCGCGTCGCGCGCAGCCCGATTCTCCTCGGCGCGCTCACCGGCTTCCAGGTCTGCCCGCCGCTCCTCCTCGCCGTCGGCATCGCCCTGCAGGGGGGCGGCGTGCTGCACGCGATCGCCCACTTCGGCGGTTTCTTCCTCGGAACCTCCGCCGGTCTCGTTCCCTTCGCGGCGTGGCCGTGGGTCGGCCGGCGCCTGCCCGCCGGCTGGCTCGCGCGCTTTCGCGCGATGCTGCCCCTCCTCGTCGGCTTCTTCTTTTTCTGCTGGGGGATGGACCGGCTCTTCCCGCCGCAGGTCGCCGCGCTGTCCGTGACGGAGGCAGATCTGCGGGCGGTGGCGCCGGGGGCGGACCGGTTCGTTGCCGTGCCCTCCGCGCGCTGCTTCGAGGCGTACCGCAGCGACGCAGGCGAAAAAATCGGGGCGTGCTTCGTCACGAGCCAGATCGCCCCCGCAGCCTCCGCCGGCTATGGAGGCCCTCTTCCGGCTCTGGTCGGCATCGACGCCGGCGGGGTCATCACGGGCGTCAAGCTCCTCCCGCACCGCGAGACCCCGATCTACATCGCTCGCCTCGAGGACCCGGCCTACCTCGCGCGCTTCCGAGGAAAACGGGTGACGGACCCGCTGCGGGTCGGGGGGGACGTCGATGCCGTGACGGCGGCGACCGTTTCCACCGAGGCGCTGGCGAATGGGATCCGCGAGGCCGGACGGAAGGTCGCGGCCGAGCGTTTCGGCGTCGCGGTGGCGGAGCCGGGTCTCGGCGGTCCCGCCCCATGGGAGGGCGCGCTCCGGGACTGGCGCGTCTGGCTCCTGGCGGCGTGGCTCCTGGGCGCCGCGGCCGTCGCCTCCCGGTGGCGGTCCGGCCCCGTCCACACCGCCGTCCTCGGCGGGTCGGTCGTCGTGCTCGGCCTCGTCCTGGCGCAGTTCTTCTCCGTCGGGCACGTCGTCCAGATCGCCGCGGGGCGGTGGCCGACCGGCGCGTCGGCGCCGGCGTGGCTCGTGCTGGTCGGTGGCGTCCTGGCGATCACGCTGGTGGCGGGACGGAGGTACTGCGCCTCGCTCTGCCCCTTCGGGGCGCTGACGGAGCTGCTGGGGCGGGCGTGGCCGCGGCCGCTGCCGGTCCCCCCGAGGGTCTCGCGAGCCCTCCGGCCGATCCGGTTCATTCTCCTGATCGCGACGCCGGCGGCTTATTTCGTCTGGCGGCGGATGGCGGTCGTCGACTACGAGCCCTTCGCCCCGACGTTCGCCGCGCTGACGGGGCGCGGGATCCCGGCGGACGCCGCCGCGGCGGGGCTGCTCGTCCTGATCGGGGTCCTCTCGCTTGCCAGCCGGCGGTTCTGGTGCCTCCACCTCTGCCCCGCCGGGGCGGCGCTGGAGGCGATCGCGCGGCTGCAGGTGCGGCGGGAGCCGGAGGCGGCGCCCGACGGGTGGATGGAGGTCTGAGGGGCGGGATCCCACCCCCCGGCCCGGAACGCGCGGCTGTCTGGATGTTCGGAGGGCTCGCGATGGCGGATCGCCGACCGGGTCCCGCGTGGGCCGGAGCCGCTTACCTGGGCGCGGCGGCGCTGCTGCTCGCCCTGATCGGGCTCGTCGCGCTCCGCGGGGCGAGAGGGCCGTCGGAGGCGCCGGCGCCCGAGGCGGGGCCGTTCCGCGACCCCTTCACGCGGCCGGCGGTCCCGGCGCTCCCCCGCGAGGAGGCGGTCGCGAAACAGCTTTCCCTCCGTGAGGCGAGGTATTGCACGAAGCTCCCGGGGGACGAGGTTCAGTGCGAGCTCTGCCCGACGCTTTGCCGGCTGCGCGACGGCGAGCGCGGCCAGTGCAAGGTGCGCGTGAACTACGCGGGGACCCTCTACGCCCTCACCTACGGCCGGCTCGTCGCCGAGCACGTCGACCCGATCGAGAAGAAGCCGCTCCACCATTTTCTTCCCGCCAGCGACGTCTACTCGATCGCCACCGCCGGCTGCAACCTCGGGTGCGTCTTCTGCCAGAACTGGGAGATCTCGCAGGCCTTCCCGGAGGACGCCCCCTTTCTCCTGCGGTCCCCGGAGGAGGCGGTCGCCCGGGCGGCGCAGGCGAAGTGCCCGTCGATCGCCTACACCTACACGGAGCCGGCCGTCTTCTTCGAGTACATGCTCGACTGCGCCCGGCTCGCGCGCGCGCAGGGGATCCGGAACGTCTGGGTGACCTGCGGGTACCTCAACGAGAAGCCGCTGCGCGAGCTGGCGAAGGTGCTCGACGCGGCGAACGTCGATCTCAAGGGGTTCAGCGAGCGGTTCTACGCGGCCTACTGCAACGCCCAGCTGGCGCCGGTTCTCCGGACCCTCGAGATCCTCAAGGAGGAGAAGGTCCACGTCGAGGTGACGAACCTGCTGGTCCCGGGCGGGAACGACGATCCGGGGGAGATCCGGGCGATGTGCCGGTGGCTGGCGACGCGGATCGGGCCCCGCGTCCCGCTCCACTTCTCGCGCTACCACCCCGCGTTCCGGATGGAGCGGCCGGGGCCGACGCCGCTGGAGACGCTGACAAAGGCGCGGGAGATCGCGCTGGCGGAGGGGCTTCGGTACGTCTACATCGGCAACGCCGCGCACGCCGACGGGTCGACCACCTTCTGCGCCGGCTGCGGCCGGAAGCTGATCGCCCGGCGCGGGTTTTGGGTCCTGGGGAACGAGGTGAAGGCGGGGGCCTGCCCCGCGTGCGGGGCGCGCATTCCCGGCGTCTGGCCGGGCGCGGAGCCGGGATCGGTCGTGACCGTGCCGGTGGACGAGCCGGCGCCGGGGGGGAAGTGACGAGCCATCGACTCGCGAGCGGCGCGCCCTCCCGATGCGCCGCGTGTCCGCGAGGCTGCCCTGGCGGATCCCGTGCGCCCCGTCTCGTTTTGCTTGAACTTGACAAAATGTGACCGGTCTGTGTATTAGTGATATCACATATGGTTCCTTGGATCGTGTTCGGTCGGGAGGAGGCGTCATGAGGCGGCATGCGGGATCCCTGCTGGCGGTATTATGCTTCGCCGCGCTCTGCGCGTGGGCCCTGTCGCAGGTGGTCGGTCCGTCCTGTTGATAAGCACACGGAAGAGATCGAGAAGATTTTAGGCGACACTGCCAACTGGGAAAAGTGCGTGGCGGCCAAGACCCGGCTGGACGCCATTCAGGAGGAGATGAGTACCAAGATCGAGCAGTCCCGCAAGAAGATCCAGGACGCGATGGATCTAGAGACGGCCAAGAAGAGGCCCGGCAAATAGGGGGCGCGCGCCGTGAACAGGACCGGCCTTGCTTTTGCTGCGCTTGTATTGCTGATATGCGCCGCCATTCTCTGGCGCCTGCTGGGCGCGCCGGGGAAGGACGCGGAGACGTCCGCGGGCGTCCCGGTTCCGACCGATGCGGCGGCGCCCGGCGGCGAGGGCGCGACGGGGCCGCGGGAAGAGCCGCCGGTGCGGGAGACGGCGGCGGAGCCCCCCGCATCTCCCGAGTCCCGCCCCGCGGCCTCCGCTCCGATCGACCGCAACACGTCGGCGCTGTTGACCGTCCGCGTACTCGCGGAAAACGGCGCCCCCGTCCCGGGCGCGAGGGTCGGAACGGCAATCGCCCCCTTCTACCAGGGCGAGGACCGGTTCGTCGGGCGCGGCCACTTCAACCGCCTCTGGGGCAATACCACCGTCATCCGAAACGCCGCCGACCTCTCCTCCACGAGCGCCGTCGCCGACGCGCAGGGAAAAGCGGTGTTCAAGGTCACGGGCTTCCACGACCTGGAGATCCGGCAGTCGGCCATCCTGCTGTCCGTCGAGGCGGAGGGGTTCGTCCCGGGTTGGGACACGGCTTATGTTCTGAAAGCGATGTCCGTCCTGTCCAAGCCCGAGGTGGTATTCCGCCTGACAAAACCAGTGATCGTTAGGGGAAGCGTGAGCGGGTTTAGAGACGAGGACCATTCGAAAATAATTCTCTCCTTCAGCGCGCACGTCCAAGGCCGTGATCGACCGTGGAATTGTTTTCCGAAAATAGACAAAGCCGGCTCATTTGAGGCTGAAGTCGTTCCTGATCACGACCTGCAAGTGTATGCATCGGGGGGGACCCTGGTATTCGAGTTACAAGACCGTCATCCCGGCCGCCTTGGTGTCCCGTCCACTCCATATCCAATTGGAACAAATCCCCGAGATTGAAACAGACCTGACCACCGTGCGCATCCACCTGGCCGGTCCGGACGAATTTCTCGACAGCCGGCTCACGCGTAGTGACCAGGCCCATTTCTATATGAGAGAGGACGATCCGCCGCCATATCCTGAAACCGTGGGGTTCAATAATACCCGGTCGCTCAAGACGAGGGTCGATCCGGGTCTCTGCGACATCCTGGTCGCCCCCCTGAACCCCAACGACGTCGCCTGGGGCGAAAAGACGGTGAACGTCCCCCCGCGCTCGACGATCGAGGAGACGATCGATCTCAAGCCCGCCCCGAAAATCCTGTTCACCATACGGCCCCCGGAGGGCGTCAGCCGGGAGGCGGCGGGAGATGGATTGCGAATCGATATGGAGCGGCAATTCGCCGGCGTCTATCGACGGGCCGGCTGGATCACCGTGGGGTTCGAATCCCAGAAGCGGGTCTATGCGGCCACCGGCATCGTGGAGGCCTATGTCCCGGGCGGCCACCTGCGCTTCAAGCCCCGTTGTTCCGTCGACGGCCGGAAGTACGGGTCCGAGCCCTTCGAGCGGTTCCTGTTCGACGGGGAGGTCTTCGAGCGGGAGATCCAATTGGTCCCCCGGGCAAAATGAGGCGGCGGTTGCCGCCGTCCCATGATCCCGTACGTCGGCTCCCACTCCACGTACGCCCTGTTCCAGATCGCCGCCGCCCTCGCCTTCCTCGGCGTCGTTTCCCTCCTGCTGCTCCGGCGGCGCTTCCCCGTCATCCATCCCCTCGCACTGACGATGATCTACCTCTTCTCTAATGTCGTTGCCGCCAAGGTCCTTTTCGACCTGTTCCGGACGGACCGTTCCCACGGGCTTTGGAATCATCTGTCGATCGGGCATATCCGGGAAGGAGGCTACTGGGGCTGGCCGATCGCCTTCCTGCCGGCCGTCCTGGTCTACGCCGGACTGCTCAAGCCGGAACGAAGAGGGGATCTGCTCGAGGCCGTCGCCTGGGCCCTCCCTCCAACCATGTTCTTCCAGAAAATCGCCTGTTTCATGGCGGGCTGTTGCCATGGCGGCCCCTCCGGTCTCCCGTGGGCGGTCGCCTTCCCGGCCGGCTCGGCCTGTTCCCTTCCCGGGACCCCCGTTCATCCCGTGCAGCTCTACGATGCCGTGTCGATGGCCCTTTTGCTGGCCCTGTTGTGGATCGTCAAGCGCAGGCGTCCCGGGATCGCGGGGGCGCGCCTCTTCTGGATCTTCGTGGCCGGCTACGCCCTGTCCCGGTTCGTCACGGAGCTCTTCCGCGCGGAGTTCGCGGGCCGCCTGCTCGGCAGCCAGTGGCTCGAGTCGGGCGCTTTCTGCGCGGCGGCCGGGATCCTGGTCGCCCTCGGGAACGCGAAGGGCCGGCGGGGTGAGTGTCCCGTCCGACCCGGCGAGGCGTCGTTTCTCCGCCGTGTGCCGGACGCGGGCAGGTCGGGCGGGGCCGGTCCCTGATCCGGCTCGTCGGCCCGCTGCGTTTTTCGGAGGCTTCCCCGCATCCGGTGCTTTCGCGCTTTGTCGCTTGCGCGCCGCATCCCGTTCCGCCATCATGGGCCCCCATGATCCCTCCGCGCCGTTTCGCCCTGGCCTTCGCGCTCTTCGGGGCGGCGACGCTCGCGCTGCAGGCGGTCTTCCTGCGCGAGATGCTCGCCGTCTTCGGGGGGAGCGAGCGGGTCGTCGGCGCCGTGCTGGGGGGCTGGCTGCTGCTCGGCGGGCTCGGCAGCGCGCTGGCCGGCGCGGCGGTCGCCCGCCGCCTTCTCCTCCCGGCTGCCTGGCCCGTTGCGCTTCTCGTCTTTGCCGTTCTCGGCCCGGCCACGGTCCCCTTCGTTCGCGCCCTGCCCCGCTTGGTCGGGGTCGAGCCCGGCCTGTTGCCCCCGTTCTGGGCCGGCACGGCCGCCGCGTGCGCCGCTCTTGCGCCGGCCGGGCTGTTGAGCGGGGCCCTCTTCGCGCTTGGGGTATGCGCCTGGGGCGACGCGCCGGGAGGGGGCGAACGGGCCGCCGGGCGCGCCTACAGCTGGGACGCCGTCGGATGCGTTGCGGGCGGCCTGCTGCTCTCCGCCGCCCTCGGGTTCGGGCTTCCGTCCGGGCTGACCGCGGCGCTTGCCGCCGGGGTCGCCGCGGTCGGGGCGGCGGTCGCCGCCGGCGGGCGTCGTGCCGCCCTCCCCGCAGCCGCCGCGGCGCTCCTCCTGCTGGCCGCGCTCTTCACCCCCCTCGGCGGCGCCGTCGAGCGGGCCTCGCTGGCCTTCGTCTACCCCGGCGAAGAGATCCTTGCCCGCCGCGAGATCCCGTCCGGCCAGGTCGTTGTGACGCGCCGCCAGGGGCAGACCGCCGTCTACACGGACGGGCGCTTCGCCGGGTCGCCGGACGTCCACCTCCGCGCGGAGGAGGTCGCGCACCTCGCGCTGCTGCACCACCCGGACCCGAGGCGCGTCCTGGCCGCCGGGGGTGTTCTCGCGGGGTGGACGCTCCCGATCCTGCAGCACCGGCCGGAGGTGTTGGACCTCCTGGAGGCGGATGCGGCGTTGCGGGACCTGCTGGGGGAACGGCTGGCCGGGTCGGTTCCGGGCGGGGCGAAGGCCGCATCGCTTTTCTTCGGCGACGTTCGGATGCGCCTGCGCGCCTCGCCGGTCGCGTACGACGTCGTCCTCCTTCCCGGCGGCGCGCCGGAGACGTTCGCGCAGGCCCGGCTGCTGAGCGCGGAGTGTTTTCAGGAGGCGCGGGCGGCGCTCCGGCCGGGCGGCGTCCTGGCGTTCCCCGTTCCCGGCTTCCGCAGCTTTCAGAACCGGCCGCACCGGCTCGTGCTCGCGTCGATCCGCGCCTCGCTGCGCGCCGCCTTTCCCTTCGTTCGCGTCCTGGCTCTCGAGAGCGGGTTCCTCTGCGTCGCCTCGGAAGCGCCGCTCCCGTCCGCGGCCGACCTCGCGCGTCGTTGGGAGGTCCGCGGCCTGAAGGCCCGCGAGCTGGTGCCGGAGGCGATCGGGTCGGCGTACCACGGGCCGGCCGACAGGCGGCTGGCCGAGGCGCTCGACGCGGAGCCGGGCGTCCGCCCCACGCTCGACGACGAGCCGGTTGTCGTGGGTTACCAGTCGGCCCTGGCGGAGGCGACGGCGGACGGGCGGGTGTCGGCGTGGGGACGGATGCTTCTGGATCCCGCCGGCGCGCGGGGGCCCGTGACGGCCGTCGCGATGGGACTCGGTTTGGTGCTCGCGCTCATCCCGGGCCGGCGGAAGGCGCCGGCCCCGCCCGGGATCCCGTTCCGTGCCGCCTTCCTGGCCGGGCTCGCGGGGCTTGCCCTCGAGGTGCTCTGGCTTGACGGGTACCAGATCGCTCGCGGCACCCTCTACGGCGAGATCGGCGTCCTGCTGGCGCTCTTCATGGCGGGGGCGGCCGGGGGGGCTTGGCTCTTCGGCCGCGCGTCGGCGCGGCTGGGGGCCGCTGCGTCCCTCGGCCTCGGTTTGTCCTCCCTGGCGGCCCTGGCCGCGGGTTCCGGCTGGCTGCTCGCGGCCGGAGCGGATTGGCCTTTTCTGCCGGCGGTCGCGAATCTCCTGACGGGTTCCGCCGTGGGATGGGCCTTCGCCGCGGCGGCGGGGCTGGCTTCCGGGCGGGCCGGGCTTGTCTACGCCGCCGATCTTGCGGGCGCCGCCCTCGGCAGCGTCCTGACCGCCGGGCTGCTTGTCCCCTTGCTCGGCCTGCCGATGAGCGGCGCGGCTTTGGCGCTCGCCTGCGCGCCCGCGGCTATCCGGGCCTCGTGGCTGGGCGCCCGGACGGGGGGCCCGGTCGCCCGGATCGTCTGTGTCGCTGCCGTCGTTGTCATGCTTGTGCTGGGTGCGGCGAAATTCCTTCGCGGGTCGGGGCCCGGCGCCGCCGTGGCCGTTTCCCTCCCGCCCCCGCCCCCCCGTGAGGTCGCGATGGAGGGGCGGACGGTGATGGGGACGTTCGCCAACGCCGCGCTGGTCGCGCCGGCGGGGACGGACCTCGGGGCTCGCGGCTTGGCCGCCGCGTTCGCGGCGATGGATCGCGCGGACGCCCGGTTGAGCGACTACCGGGACGACTCGGACGTCGCCCGCCTGCGCGCGCTCCCGGACGGCGCGTCGGCAACCATCGACCCATGGACGGCCGAGGCGCTCGCCGTCGCCGCGCTCGTCCATCGCGCCACCGGCGGCGCCTTCGATCCGACGATCCGGCCGGTCCGGGATCTCTACCGGTTCACCGGCCGGGAGGAGCCGCTTCCCGCGCCGGACGCGCTCTCCCGCGCGCTGGCGCGCGTGGGCCTCGGCCGGCATGCCTTCGATGCCGCGGCTTGCCGCTTCGCCGTCGGGCCGGGCGGCGCGGACCTCGACCTCGGGGCCGTCGGCAAGGGGTACGCGAATGACCGGGCGGCGGAGGCGGTGGAGGCGTTGGGGATTCGGGACGCCCTCTTCACAATCGGCGGCGAGGTTCTCGCGCTCGGCGTCCGGCTCGACGGCCATCCCTGGCGTATCGGCATTCGCCACCCGCTCGAGCGCGGGCGTCTCGCGGCGGAGGTCGACGCGCGTCCCGGCGAGGCCTTTTCGACCTCGGGCGGGTACGAGCGGTTCTTCCTCCACGGCGGCGTCCGGCAGCCGCACGTCCTCGACGCCCTCACCGGGGCGCCGGTCGCCGGGGCGTCCGAGTCGGTGACGGTTCTCTACCTCCCGGCGGCCGGTGCGGCCCGCCCTCTGCACCGCGCCGGTGCCGTGGCCGACGCCCTGGCGACGGGCCTGATGATCGTCGGGCCCGGCGGTGCCGCTCGTGCGCTGGAGGGTTTTCCCGGCGCGGAGGCGGTCTTCCTGCTCGCGGGTCCGGGCGGCGCCCTGCGGGCGGCGGCCACGCCCGGGGCCGTGGGCCGAGTGCGGTTCTCCGAGGGGATTGTCCTCGAGGAGCTTCGGGCGGCAGAGACCCGGTGATGGAGGCGAGCGGGTCCATGCGCGGATCCCGTCCCAAACCGTTGCCGGCCCGCTATTCCCAGATGGCACCCTCGGGAACGGTTCCCGCGTGAGCCCCGTTTCAAAGGCGGCGGGGTCGCCGCGTTTCCCCGTGGCGGGCGTGCTGACACGCCACCCCATTCCTGAACAGGAGGATCCGATGCGCGAGTCGACGAAGCGGGAGGCGTCTCGTCGGGAGTTTCTCGCCGGCGCCGGAGGGGCGGCCGCCGTCTCGGCTCTGGCCGGGGCCGCGATCCCCCACGTTCATGCCCAGGAGAGCAGCACCATCCAGGTCGCCCTCGTCGGCAGCGGCGGGCGGGGCACCGGCGCTGCGGAGAACGCCCTCTCCGTCAGGAACGGCATGATCAAGCTCGTTGCCGTTGCCGATGTCTTCGACGACAAGCTGCAGCGCAGTCTCAAGCACCTGGGCGACCGCTTCCGGGGCCAGTTCGACGTCCCCAAGGAGCGCCAGTTCCTCGGCTTCGACGCCTACAAGAAAGCGATGGACTGCCTGAAGAAGGGCGACGTCGTCATCCTGACCACCCCGCCCGCCTTCCGCTGGGTCATGTTCAAATACGCGATCGAAAAGGGCCTGAACGTCTTCATGGAAAAGCCGGTCACGGTTGACGGTCCGACGACGCGGAAGATGATCGAGCTGTCGAAGGAGGCCGACCGGAAGAAGCTGAAGGTGGGAGTCGGCCTCATGGTTCGTCACTGCCGCGGGCGCCAGGAGCTCCTCAAGCGGGTGCAGGACGGCGAGATCGGAGACATCATCGCGATGCGCGCCTACCGGATGGGCGGCGGCGCCGCCGCCTGCGGCCCGAAAGGCCCCAACGAGAACGAGCTCCTCTACCAGATCCGCCGATTCCACAGCTTCCTCTGGGCCAGCGGCGGCGTTTACAGCGACTTCTTCATCCACCAGATCGACGAGTGCTCCATGATCAAGCAGGCTTGGCCGGTCAAGGCCCACGCCACCGGCGGCCGCCATTACCGCGACAACGCCGTCGACCAGAACTTCGACAACTACTCCGTCGAGTATACCTACCCCGACGGCACCAAGCTCTTCTACTACGGGCGGTGCATGAACAAGTGCCACAACGAGTTCTCCAGTTTCGCCCACGGCTCCAAGGGCTCGGCCGTCATCTCCACCTCCGCCCACACCCCCGGCAAGGTCCGGACCTACAAGGGGCACACGATGGAGCAGAAGGACCTGCTCTGGGCCTTCCCCCAGCCGGAGCCGAACCCCTACCAGACGGAGTGGGACGACCTGATCGATGCCATTCGCAAGGACAAGCCGTACAACGAGGCCGAGCGCGGCGCCATCGCCAGCTTGGTCACCTCCATGGGCCGGATGGCCGCCCACACCGGCCGGATCATCACTTATGACGAGATGCTCAACTGCAAGCACGAGTTCGCCCCCGGTCTCGACACCCTGACGGACGCCTCCCCCGCCCCGCTCCAAGCGGGGAAGGACGGCAAGTACCCCGTCCCGGAGCCGGGCCGGAAGGACACGGAGTACTAGGCGCCGGGCGGGGCGGCGGACCGGATCGAGCGAAGGGGGCGGGGTGGATCCCGCCCCCTTCTTTTTTGCCCGCGCGCGCCGGGATGGTAGGATGGCGGCGCCGCGGCCGACCGGGCGGCCGCGGATGAAACGGCGGCCCGTGTGCCGACATCTGCTGGGTGACGGCCGGGAGGCTTCCATGCTCGACGGGAAGACGGATCGCTTGGTCGAGGCGGTGCGGGACGGGGACCGCGAGGCCTTCCGGGGCATCGTCGCCCGCCACGAGGCCGCCGTCCGCGTCGTTCTCGCCGCCATGCTCCCCGACGCCGACCTCGTCGACGACGCCGCCCAAGAGGTCTTCGTGACGGCCTATTTGAAGCTGGGCGACTACGCGGTCGGGACGGATTTCACCAGCTGGATCAAGGCGATCGCCCGCAACGTCGCCCTCAACGAGCGCCGCCGCCGGCGACATGGGCAGGCCACCGTCCGGCGATACCGGGACCAGGTCGAGGACCTGCTGCAACCGGACTGGGACGCGGCGCTCGGCGACGCGGACGCGGAGGTGCTGGCCGGCCTTCGCGAATGCCTCGAGGCGCTGCCGCCCCGCTCCCGCCAGCTGGTCCGGGCGCGCTACTACGAGGAGAGCTCCAGTCGCGAGATCGCCACCGCGCAGGGCCAGTCCGAGCCCTGGGTCCGCGTCTCGCTCTTCCGGCTCCGCCAAGCCCTCGCCGACTGTCTCGCAAAGAAGGGGCTGGTCCATCATGGCTGATGTGCCGCTGGAATCGCTTCTGGCCGACTGGGTGGATGGCACGCTGGACGTGGCCGGCGAGCGCGTCCTGCTGGAGCGGCTGCGGTCGGCTTCTCCGGCGGAACGGTCGGCCGCGGCGCGGAACGCGCTGGTCGACCGGCTCATCCGCCTCGACGCGCGGGGCCCGCTCGACGCCGAGGCCGTCCTCCGGGCGCTCCCGGCGCGCGCCGGGGCCCGGCTGGCCAGCCGCGTGATGCGGCGGATCGACGAGACGACGGGAGTCGTGCCCGCCCGGCCGCGCCGGCAAACGCCCTGGCGCGCCGCCCGCGGGCTCCGCTGGGCGCCGGCCGCGGCGGCCGTGCTCTTGGTGGCGGCCACCGCCGCCGCCTGGCTGGTCGTCCGGGCCGCCCGCCCCCGCCTGCCGTACGGCCTCCATGTGGACGGCTCCCCCGTCGCCCGTGGCGAGGTCGTCTACGCCGCGGATGGGCCTGTCCGCCTCGACCTCGGAGGCTATTGCCGGATCCGTCTGGACCCCACGTCGGCCCTGCGCATCGAGGGGCGGAAGGGCGACGAGCAGGTCTACCTCGAGCGCGGCCGCTTGGCCTGCGAGGTCGATCCGGGCCATGGCGCCTTCGCCGTCCGCACAGAGATCGGCACCGTCGCCGTCTGCGGGACGGCGTTCGACTTGGCCCTCGAAAACGTCGACCCCGGCCGGCCGACCGCCGGACGGCGCCTGGTGGTCTCCGTCTCGGAGGGCTCCGTCCGACTCGCCGGGCCGGCCGGCGACCGGCTTGTCCGCGCCGGCGAGACGGCTGTCGTTGATCCCGCGGTTGCGGCCGGCCCGTACACCCCCGACGACGAGGGGTTCGTCCGGCATTGGCTCCTGCTCGAGCCGATCCCCGTCGAGCCGTGGATACCGGAGCAGACGGAGGGCGCGATGGGGCCCCTTCTCGACCGGGCGCGGCTGCCGAACGTCCCGCTCCCCCGGGCGGGCGACCGCGTGACCGTTGCCGGCCGCTCTCTGGCGTGGCGCCCCCACGCCCTCGACGGCTGGTGGGCCGTGGACCTCGAGTCGTTCGCCCAGTCCGTTCACGGGACCGAGGACGGCGTCCTCTTTCACGGCGCGACGTACGTCGTCTGCGACCGGGAAATCCCGGACGCGCGGCTCTCGGCCGGCTCCGACGACAGCTCCGCCTGGTTCCTGAACGGCCGAGAGGTCCTCCGGATCTATGCCGACCGGTACGTGGAGAAGGACATGCGGTCGGCGCCCGTCACCCTCCGGAAGGGCGTGAACATCCTCGCATTTACGGTTTACAACCGCGACGGCCCGACGGCGGCCTGCGCCCGGTTCGTCAACGCCGACGGGAATCCGGTTCGCGGATTCACCGTGACCCTCACGCCTCCCGAAGACGGCCGGTGAGCCGCCCTTTCCCGGCCGGGCGCGATCGGGTTCGGGCCCCGAGGGGCGGCACGTCTGTGCCGCCCGGATGGGAGCGGGGGTGTCCCGTCCCCCCGCTGCGCCCGCCCCGCCTTTGATGGGGGCGGGGTGTCGGCGGGGGGGGGGACGGCGCGGGGGGAAAACCCTTCGCCTGAGCTGAACGTCCGGGGTAACTTGAGCGTGCCCCCCCTCCCCGCGCGCCGTGCGATCTGGTATACTCCGCGATGACGCGGTTGCGTCTCGGGGCCGGGGAGGGGCGGGGCATGGAGTGTTCCGATGCCGACATCCGGGCGTTCATTGTGACGCAGCGCGAGGAACTCGTGCGGCACCGCGAGTATCTCCGTGCCGTGCTGGGCGTCCACGCCACCGAGCACGAGGCCGCCTGCGACTGGGTCAACCGGTACGCCGCCGAGTACCGCCATGTCGGCGGCCTCCTGCTCGGCGCCATCGGCTCGCATCCCCGGCGGTCGGAGCTTTTCGCCGCCGGCATGGCCGAGATCATGCGGCACAAATACTTCGAGTCTCTGCGCGCCTGCCGCGACATCGGCCTGCGGGCGGCCGGCGAGGACTGGCTGGCCCGGTACTTCCCGACGTGGTTCGTCGACGCGGGCGGCACGCCCCCGGCGGGCCGGTCGGCGGCGGGGTGACCGACGGCCGGCGGCCGGGGCTCCCGTCCCGCCGCCGTCGTCCCGATCCCCTCGGATCTCCTGACCCGGAGGCGCCTCCCATGGATGCCACCACGACCCTCCAAGACCTGAAGGACCGCTGCGCGGCGTTCTGCCGGGCCCGCGACTGGGAGCGGTTCCACACCCCCAAGGAGATGGCCATCGGTCTGGCCACCGAGGCGTGCGAGCTGCTGGCCGAGTTCCGCTTCAAGACCGACGCGGAGTCGGCCGCGCGGGTGAAGGACCCTGCGGTGCGCCGGGCCCTCGGCCACGAGGTGTGCGACGTTCTCTATTTCCTGCTCCGCTTCTGCTCGGTCGCCGGGATCGACGTCTCGGAGGCCTTCGCGTCCAAGATGCGGATCAACGAGCGCCGATACCCGGTGGCGCAGGCGCGGGGCCGGAACGCAAAGTATACGGAGCTGAGGCGGGAGCGGCGCGCGCGCCGGTGAGCGTTTCGGCCGGCCGCGAGTTCCCCTCCGCCGCTTTTCTTCAATGCGGCAGGATGGCCTTCTGCCGGACCCCGCGCGGGATCCGGTCGACAGGCCGGGTCTCGGGAGGATTCCCATGCGCCGACTCGCCGCCCTTATCGCCGCGATGGCCTTGTCCCTTGCCGTCTCGGCCGACGTCCGCCTTCCCGGGTTCTTCAACGACCACATGGTCCTGCAGCGCGACCTGCCGGTCGCCGTCTGGGGATGGGCCGACGCGGGCGAGGAGGTCTCCGTCCGGCTCGGCGACGGGGCCGCCGTCAAAGCGAAGGCGGGCCAGGACGGCGCCTGGAAGGTCCGGCTCCCCGCCCTGCCGGCCGGAGGGCCGTTCGCGCTCGTCGTGAAGGGGAAGAACGAGATTCGTATCGGCGATGTTCTGGTCGGCGAGGTCTGGCTCTGTTCCGGCCAGTCGAATATGGAGTGGCCGGTGAGCCAATCGAACGACTTCGACCGGGAGCGTGCCGCGGCGACCGACGGGCAGATCCGGCACGTGCTGGTCCCGAAGCGTCCGCTCTCGCAACCGGACGCCGACCTCCGCGCCCCTTGGGTCGTTTGCTCGCCCGAGACCGTCGGCGGCTTCACCGCCTGCGGCTACTTCATGGCGCGCGTCCTGCGGAAGGAGCTGGGCGTTCCCGTAGGCCTGATCAACGCCTCCTGGGGCGGCACGCGCATCGAGCCTTGGATCCCCCCGGTCGGCTTTCGCGAGGTTCCCGCGCTGGCCGACATCCGCCGCGAGGTTGACCAGTTCGACCTGACGCTCGAGGCCAACCGCCAGCGCTACGCCGAGTACGTGGCGAAGATCGAGGCCTGGGCCAAGCGGACGAAGGCCGCGTTGGCCGCCGGCGGGCCCCTCGAGCCGATGCCCGTCCCCGCCGGCGGCGCCGTCCCCTTCGCCGAGCGCCGCGACCCGCAGCAGCAGCCGACCACCCTCTACAACGGCATGATCCACGCCCTCGTCGGCTACGGCATGCGCGGCGCCATCTGGTACCAGGGCGAGTCGAACCACGGCGAAGGCCTGCTCTATACCGAGAAGATGAAGGCCCTCATCCAGGGCTGGCGGACGATCTGGGGCATCGGCGAGTTCCCCTTCAACTTCGTCCAGATTGCCCCCTTCCGTTACGGCAACGAGGATCCCGAGGTGATGGGGCGCTTCTGGGCCGCCCAGAACGCCGCGACCGCCATCCCCCACGTCGGCCAAGCCGTCATCACCGACATCGGCAACCTCGATGACATCCACCCGCGCAACAAGCAGGAAGTCGGCCGCCGCTTGGCCCTCATCGCGCTCAACCGGACCTACGGCCGGAAGGATGTTGTCTGCTCCGGCCCGGTCTTCAAGGACATGGCGGTGGAGGGCGGGAAGATCCGCGTTCGCTTCGACCATGCGGCCGGGCTGAAATCCCGCGACGGCAAGCCGCTCACCTGGTTCGAGATGCTCGGCGAGGATACGGAGTGGGTGAAAGCCGAAGCGGTCGTCGACGGCGAGACGGTCTGCGTCTCCTCGCCGCAGGTGTCGAAGCCCGTCTCGGTCCGCTTCGCCTGGCACAAGCTCGCCGAGCCGAACCTCGTGAACGGCGCCGGCCTGCCGGCCTCGACCTTCAGCGCCGGTGGCGTGCCCTACGCGGATTCGCTGGGCAAGGTCTCCGAGGCGCCGGAGTACACGCTGGTCTACGAGCTCGACTTGGGCCGCCTCAGCGGGGCGGTCGCCTACGACAAGGACGCCAGCGCCTCCGTGAAGGCGTTCGATCGCGTCGCCTACCTCCTGGAGCTCCAGGCCGAGGGCCGGCCGACCCGCTATGTCTGGGTCTCCATGGACGCCTTCACCGATGACGCGAGGAAGATCGGGATTCCGACCTTCGCCTCGGGCGCCGCCTTCCAGCAGAAGGTGGCCAACCTGACGGTGGTCACGAACGCGAAGGAGCTTACGGCGGGCTCCTTTGCGGAGAGCGGGAACATCGAGTTCTGGCCGAACAACTACGGGCAGGCCAATGGCGCGAAAATCCCCGGCGCCAGCGACGCCGTCTACGATATCGGCGACCAGCCGGGGGACCCCCGCGACGGTTACGGCTGCATGCAAGTTCACAACTACGGCGCGAGGCAAACCCTCTTCGCCATCAACAACTGGAAGGCCGGCGGCCGCGCCGACCTCGGCATCGGCAACAGCCCCGGCGAGCACCGCGACTGGACCTTCGCCGGCAACGCGGGGTCGTACGTCGTCAAGAAGCTGCGCGTCTTCGTGCGGCTGAGGAGATGACCTGTCGTGCGGGAGCCGCCGCTCGCCTTTGCTCCTCCGGGACCACGGCGGCCGGGCCGGCGCCGACGGCCCGAGACGGGGGCGGCTCCCGCGCCGCTCGTGCCGCCCCGCCTAATCCGGCCCCTTCGCGCAATGATCCAGGCAGGCAACCCGGCCTCCCGGGGTGATATTGGCGGCCCCCTTCCATGAGACACCTCGCGCTCGCCGCGCCGCTCGTTCTGCTCGCAGCCTTCCGGGCGCCTGCCGCCCCCGCCGACGCGTCCGCCGCGCCGCAGCTCAACAGCAAGACGTACTGGCTCGGCAACACGTGGGGCGGCGGGAGCGGCGCAAACCCCCTCTTCATGCAGATGGCCGTCGACGATTTCGCCATCCAGGGCAACCGGATCTACGCCATCTGTCTGTGGGACGAGCGGGGCAGCGAGGCCGGCGTCTACACGACCGGCGGCGAGCGGGTGATGCAGTTGACGGGCTGGCACAGCTGGGGCTACCGCGGTGGCCCCGCCGCGGCCGCCGACGCACAGTTCGTCTACCTCTCGATGGGCCACGACCCCGGCGACGGCGGCGGGAAGAGCTATGCCGGCGTCGCGCGCTACACGCTGGACGGCAAGCCGGCCGAGTGGCCGGGGGCCGCCGACAAGTTCCGGCTGGCCGTCAACGACGACCACCGCCGCATGCCCACCGGCCTCGCCGTCCACGCCGGCGAGCTCTTCGTCTCCGACCCCTCCGCCGACCGCATCCGCGTCTACAAGACCGCCGACCTGTCGCCCGCCCGGGACCTGCCCTTCAAGGCGCCCGGCCGCATCGCCGTCGGCGCCGGGGCGGACCCGGACCTCTGGGTGATCGACACCGCCGCGAACGCCGTCCGCCGCATCGCCCGCACCGGCGAGCCGCGCGGCGCGGCGATCGAGGACTGCAAGAAACCGGTGGCCCTCTGCCTCGACGCGAAGGCCGGCCGCCTGCTCGTCGCCGACGGCGCCCTCGACCGCCAGCAGATCCGCGCCTACAAGGCCGCGGACGGGGCCCGTGTTCCCGGCGCGGACTTCGGCTCGCCGGTCTATCTGGGCGATAAGCCCGGCGCCGTCGCCCCCGGGAAGTTCTTCCGCATCACCGGCATCCGCACGGACGCCGAGGGGAGCCTCTACGTCTCCTGTTGGGACTACGGCGGCAAGCTCTGCAAGTTCGATGCGGCGCGGAAGCCCGTCTGGGTGCTCAAGGGCCTTGAGTTCGTCTCCTGCGCCGACGCCGACCCCGCTGAGGACACGAGCGTCTACAGCGCCGGCCACCGCTACGTCCTCGACTACGGCAAGCCGCCCGGCGCCGGTTGGACCGAGGCCGCGATCACGCTCGACCCGAAGTCGTATCCGAACGACCTCCGGAGCGCCCGCGAGGCCTGGATCGCCGTCCGGATGCTTCGCCTCCAGAAGCAGAAGATCATGATGGGCAAGATGCAGATGGGCGGCGAGCTCTTCTTCTGGCGGTTCAAGGGCGAGATCGCCGTGCCGGCCGCCATGTACTACCCGTGGGGCGCGAAGAAGGGCGAGTACCCGCCCGTCCATCCCGACGGCCCGTTCCTCTGGACGGATAAAAACGGCGACGGCGACATGCAGGCGGACGAGTATGCGGCCGCCCCCGCGGGCAGCCACGCCTGCGCCGTCGACCTCGCCGGCAACCTCTGGGTCAACACCGGCGGCTGGGAGGTCGCGAAGGGAAAGATCACGAAGATCCCCTTCGCCGGCCTCACCGCGCAGGGCGCGCCGTCCTGGGACCCCGCGAAGGCGATAGCGTTCCCGATCCCGTCCGACACCGGCATCCAGCACCTCTCGAAGCTCTTCTGCGATTCCGCGAGCGACCGGATGTACATCGCCGCCTGGACGAAGTCGCACCCCTTTCCCGGCGGCGGGTGGGAGCAGATGAGCGTGGGGCCGGTCGTGCAGCGGTTCGACGCGTGGTCGACGGCTCCAAAGATGGCCTGGGAGCGGGTCGTCGTCCCGCCGGAGGGCCTGCACGGGAAGGTGCCGAAGGCGTGGAGCTTCGAGACGGACCACCTCTTCATCGCCTACACCTGGAAGCAGGAGCAGATCGCCGTGGACGTCTACCGCCTCGACACCGGCGCGCGCGTCGGCCGTCTCCTGCCCACCGCCGACATCGGCGGCGTCACGGGCTGGATCGACATGAACGACGCCGTCCAGAGCCACCGCCGCGCGGACGGGACCTACGTCGTCTTCGTCGAGGAGGTCTGGATGGCGAAGGGGCTCTACTTCCTCTGGAAGCCGTGACGCCGGATCGCGGATTCAGCGGTTCATTTCTGGACCGGTCCGTCCAGCAGCAGGTCGTGTTCCTTCCGCCCCTTCCCGCCCGGCGGCGCGGCGCCGGCGGCGATCCCCACGTCGATGTACTGCCCGCCCGCAGTCTGGCGGCAATGCACCGCGAGGACGTTCGTCCCCGTCCGGAACGCCTTATGCTGCGCCGCCGTCAGCGGGACGTCCTTGTAGTCGACCAGGTGCGCCGGCTCGCGGAAGAGCAGCTCGCCGTTGACGTAGACCTCCACATCCTCGTCGTGGTGGACGGAGAGCCGGAGGTCGCCGGGGTCGTCCGCCGGCATCTCGAACCGGCAGCGCAGCCAGATGTCGGGCGTCGTCCACGGCGTCCGAGGGCGCCCGCCGGGGACCTCCCCGCCGAATCCCGCCTCGCCCGCCTTCCACGCCGCGTCGTCGAACGCGGGGCGCATCCAGTCCGCCGGCGGCGCCTCCAGCGTGTACCGCCACGCCGCGCGGCGCCCCTCGACGCGCGCCGTCGGGACGAGCCACCGCGCGCGCGGCTCGCGCATCGCGACGCCCATCGAGGCCAGGAGACGCCGCCAGAGCGACGCGACCGCCGGGCTGTCGCCGGCGCAGTCGATCGCGCAAAGCGCCAGCCGCCCGCCGCGGCACGGCACCTCGACCAGCGCCGCGCCCTCCGGCTTGGCCAGTTGCTCGTACAGCACGACCGCCGCGCATTTCGCGTTCTCGCCGACGCCGTTGAAGAGCGACCAGTCGGTGTTGGAGGCTTCCAGCAGGACGGTTCCCTGCTTTACGACCGGGCCGGCGAGGCCGCATTTCAGGATCCGGCGGTCGGGGGAATCCTCGGCGAAGTAGAGGTCGGCCGCGCCGAAGGGCGCCGTCCACGGGTGCATCCCGCGCCGGGTGAGCGCGGTGGCCTCGCGCGCCGTCACCTGGAGGGCCGCCGGGAGGATCTGGTTGAGGGGCTCGACGGGGGCGTCCTTCGATCGAACCGACACGAGGACGGTTCCGCGGCGCGAGAGAACGTGCTCCACGCGCTTCTTCGTCTCCGAGAGGGCGGTGTCGGCGAGGCGGTCGCCGTCCACGACGAGCATCGCGGCCGTCGCCGCGGCGGGGCCGTCCTCGACGAGCGGCGCGCCCCAGCTCCAGAGCCGCTTGAAGAGCATCCCCGCCCGGTCGCCGATGAAGGCGACCTCCTGGAGGGTCGGCGCCGGCGGCGCGGCGGGGGCGGCGACCGGCGGGGGCCGCCGGTCCCACGGGCACGGCGCGGGGCCGCCCTTCGCCATCGCCGCCTTCATCGCCTCGAACATCGGGAGGGGCTTGTAGAGCGGCAGCGCCGGGTCCCAGCCGGGGTTGAGCGTCGCGACGAACGGCGGGATCCGCTCCAACTGCATCCCGGGTTTCCCCTCCTCGAACGGCTGGGTGAAGAAGACGCCGTCCCGGATCGTCGGCAGCCGCGACGCGTCGCGCCAGCCGAGGCCGAGGTGCTCGAGTCCGAACCAGACGGTCTCGCTCGCCGAGTAATACGCCAGGGACGGCCGGGCCATCGCGACGATGTTCTCGTAAACGTCGATCGCGAGCGCCTCGTTGCGGCCGCGGTAGCTCTCGTAGGCGCGGCCCCCGTTGAAGACGGCCAGCTGGCCCGGCGTGGCGTAGTACGTGCCGCCCGACTCGCCGACCACCCTTGGCTTGTCGATGTCCGGCAGCTTCGGCACGCCGTGGCCGTAGTGCTTCGACCAGACGGGGAGCGTCCCGCGGAGGTCCTCGTCGCCGTCGCACGTGATGAAGGGGCGCGTCGGGTCGAGCGCGCGCGCCCGCCGCCCCAGCGCCGCCAACTTCGCGTAATAGCCGTCGGCCTCATCCGGGGGCATCGGGTTGTACAGGAAGATCGCGAAGAGCTCGTTGCCGAAGCTCCACCCGAAGACGGACGGGTGGTTCCGGTCGCGCCGGACGAGGCCGTCGGTGTGCGCCTCGAACCGCTCCCACGCCGCCGGCTCCTCGAAGTTGAGCTGGATCGAGCTGCCGAAGATCGCCGTCTCGTCGAGCACCATCACCCCCATCTCGTCGGCCAGGTCAAGGTAGCAGCGCGGGTAGACGTTGGCGTGCGGCCGGACGGCGTTGCCGCCGGCGTCCTTGATCATCGTGTACCAGGCCCAGACGAAGCGGCGCGACATCATGTACGGACCGAACGGGTGGCAGAGGTCGCCGACGATCTGGATGCGCCGGCCGTTCAACAGGAGGTCCTTTCCCCGGATCGCAAGCTGGCGCCAGCCGAAGCGCTCGTACCGGCGGTCGACGACCCGGCCGCCGGCCGAGACCGAGAGCACGAGGCCGTAGAGGTTCGGCGTGTCCGGCGTCCACGGGCTCAGCGTGCCGCCGGCCGTCTGGCGGAGCCGGATCATCGCCGTTTTCCCCGGCTCGACCGTCGCCTCCTTCGGGGCGACCGCGAGCGCCGCGCCGCCGAGCGCCCAGGCCGGCTCCGGGGCGGAAAGGACGTCCTTCCCGGCGCGGTTGATCCACGGGCGAACCTCGCCGCCGACGAACACCGCCTGCGGCCGGTCCGAGTCGTTGCGCACGGTCACCTCCACCTCGAGCGTGTCCCGGTCGACCTGCGGGAGGATGAAGACGTCGTCGACGCGCACGTCGGGGAGGCCGAGGAGGAAGACATCCTGCCAGATCCCCGCGATGGGCTCGAGGTTCGAGCCCGGCGGGTACGGGGCGAGGAACTTGGGGTGTCTGGCGCTTTGCTTGTTGAAGAGACGGTGGTGGCGGACGCCGACGAGCAGCTCGTTTTCCCCGGCGCGGTCGACGAGCCCGGTCACGTCCAGCTCGAACGGGAGGAACTTGTCAAAGTGCTCGCCCGCCGGCTTGCCGTTGACGAGCACCTGGCAATGGCCGGCGACGGCCTCGAAATGGAGAACGACGCGCAGACCGGCCCAGTCCGCGGGCACGCGGAAAGTCCGCCGGAGCCAGCCCATCTCGGCGGAGTCCCACGACTCGGGGTAGCTCGGGTAGTAGACCGAGTCCGGCCAGTACGGACGGTCGGTCCCGGCGCCGACGCGGCGCCCGCAGCCCCACGCGTTGACGTTCCAGGGCGAGGGGATTTTGATGGCGACGGCATCCCAGGCGCCGGCGGCGGGCGGGGGGAGGTCGGGGGGCGTCCCGCGGTTACGGGCCCAGCCGGGGGGGATTCGTGTCGGTTGGAACCGCCACAACCCATTGAGGCATAGCTCTTTGCGGTGATCGCGTTCGGGCGGCTTGACCCACCCCTCGGACGGGGCGAAATCGCGCGCGAACCGGGCGGGTTCTGTGGCGGATGCCGCCGGCTCGGCGGCAAAGACGGCCGGGATCCGTCCTCCGCTCAAGGCCACGGTCAGGAGAACCCATCGGATCGTGAGTCGATGCATGCCGGTGCTCCCAAGGCTCGGGGGCCGTTCGAACAACAGACGGGCCGCTCGCATCCATGCAAGCTTATTCACGCGCGGGCGGGTTTCGTTTAAGACCATTCGCGGATCTTTCGAATCGGCCTGCGTTCAGGAGGGGACGCGCCGTTCGAGGCGGGATCGCCGCTCGAGGACGAGGGCTTCCCATTTGGCCCGCTTGGGGTGGGCGGCCGCCGGCGGAGTCTCGAGCGCGGCGTTTACCCGCAGCCGATGGCATGAATCCGCCGGGGGGCCCTGAGCGGTCACTCGTAGAGTTTGAACAGGGCCTGCGTGCCGAAGTCGCCTCCGCCCTGCTCGGCCAGCCGCCGGTATAAGGACAGCGCCAGATCCAGCCCGGGCGTGTCCAGCGCCATTCGGTCCGCGGACTCGGCGGCGATCGCCATGTCTTTGATGAAATGCTTCACGTAGAAGCCGGGGGCGAAGTTTCCGGCCAGCATGCGCGGCGCGAGATGGCTCAGCGACCAACTGGCGGCGGCGCCCGACGAGATGCTCTGCAACACCGTTTCGGGGTTCAGCCCGGCCTTCTTCGCATAGGCGATCGCCTCGCAGACGCCGATCATATTGGCCGCGATGGTGATCTGGTTGCACAGTTTGCAGTGTTGCCCGCTGCCGGCCGGGCCGTGGTAGACGACCTGCCGGCCCATCGTTCGGAACAGCGGCAGAACGCGGTCGAAGGCCGCCCGATCGCCTCCGACCATGATCGACAGCGTCGCCTCGCGCGCGCCCGTGTCGCCACCCGACACGGGCGCGTCCAGGGCGTAGCCGCCCGCTTGGCGCGCCGCCTCGGCGATGCGTGCGGCCAGGTCCGGACGCGAGGTCGTCATGTCGACCAGCACGGCACCGGGCTTCATGTGCGCGAGCAGCCCGTTCGCGCCGAAATAAATCTCCTCGACGTCCTTCGGGAAGCCGACGATGGTGAACACTACGTCGCACCGGGGGGCCAGCGCGGCCGGCGAATCGGCCCAGCGCGCGCCCCGCGCGATCAGGTCGGCGGCCTTGGCGCGCGTCCGGGAATAGACCTGAAGCGTATGCCCGGCATCGAGCAGGTGGCCGGCCATGCTTTTGCCCATCACGCCCGTTCCAATGAAGCCGATCGTTGCCATGAGCCCGTCTCCTTCGGCTGCGTGCCGCTCACCCGTCCCTCGTGCCGATGAACGCAAGGCCGCCCCGGCGATACCGTCCGCTATTCCGCCCGCCTCAGCTTGTTTATCGATTCCGCGTACCGCCGTCCCAGCTCCAGTTGGCCGGCCGTGTCGAAGTGGGTGCCGTCGATGGTCTTCAGGCCCTCCGCGGAGACGCAGGCCGTCCCCGGCACGGTCTGCGGCAGCCGCGCCAGGTGGGCGTTGACCGGGCTGTCCTTCGCGACCTGGCCGGCCACGAACGGGAGATCGGGCTTGCCGAGGTCGGCGCGGAGGTCGAGGACCAGTTGCTTGAGCTTGTCCAGGTAGTCCGGGTCTGTCGCGTTCGACTCCCCCTGGTGCCAGAGGACCCCGCGGAGCGTCCCCGCCTTCATGGCGGCCTGGGCGCGCCGAACCGCCTCGTTGTAGAAGCGCGTGCCCTTTTTCCACTCCTCGATCCGGCTGCCGCCGCGGGCGTTCACGACAAGGCCGATGCGGGCCTTCGGGGCCGCCGCGAGGAGCGCTTGGGCGAATCCCCAGCCGGGGCCGAGTTTTTGCATCTTCAGGTCCTTGCGGATCGTCGAATAGCGGTTGAGGGGATTGGCGGCCGGCTCCCAGGCATCGCGGTCGTTGAGCAGGACGCACCGGTCGAGGGGCCCCTGCGCGTCGTCCGGGATCGGGGCGCGGCCGGCCATGTTGGATTGACCGATCAGCAGGTAGACGTCCGGATCCGCGTCGCCGGCCGCCGCCGTTGCGGAAGCGACCGAGACCAGGATCGCGAGTGTCCCGGCGAGGCGTTGCGCGCGGCGTGCGATGCGCATCTTTATCTCCCAACAGGCCCTTCCGCCGACGCTAAAATAGGGCGACAGGAGAGGCGGCGCCACATAAAATGTACAAAACTCCCGTGGAGGCGCGTTCGGCATGGCCGCACGACCGACCCCAGGACGCGATGCGGCAGGCGGCGCCCGGAGCCGGGTCGGCGGGCCCGCGAGGCGCGGCCGGCCCGCGACCTCGCCCGTCCCGCCGCCATCCCTGATGGACATCCTGGCGGACACGGTGCCGGACTACATCTACTTCAAGGACCGTGAGGGGCGTTACCTGCGGATCAACCGCGCCCTGGCCGATCTGTACGGTCTCGGCGATCCCGCGGAGGCCGTCGGAAAGACCGACCGCGACTTCTACCCCGCCGAGGAGGCGGAGCGGTTCCGGCGGGACGAGTTGGAGATCCTGCGGACGGGCACGCCGGTGGTCGCGCGCGAGGAGCGCGGGACGCACCGGGACGGCCGCGTCGCCTGGGTCGCCACGACGAAGATGCCGATCCGGGACCCCGGCGGCGCGATCGTCGGTATCTTCGGGATCTCGCACGACATCACCCGGCTGAAGGAGACGGAACGCGCGCTGGCCGAGAAGCTCCGTCTCCTGGACACGCTGATGGACGCCATCCCGGACCACATCTATTTCAAGGATCTGCAGAGCCGCTTCACGCTTGTCAACCGCGCGCAGGCGGCCCACTTCAGGGCGTCCGGCCCCGATGCGCTGATCGGGAAGACGGACGCCGACTACTTCACGCCGGAGCACGCCGAGCAGGCCTTGCGCGACGAGCAGGAGGTCATCCGGACGGGCCGGCCCATCGTAGCCCAGGAGGAAAAGGAGACCCTGCCGGACGGCACCGTCCACTGGGTCTCCACGACGAAGGTCCCGCTCCGCGATCCGTCGGGTGCCGTCGTCGGGACGTTCGGCATCTCGCGCGACATCACCGACCGGAAGCGGGCGGAGGAGCAGCTCGTCCGCATGGCCTTCAACGACCCGCTGACGGGGCTGCCGAACCGGGCCCTTCTCATGGACCGGCTCGGACACCGCCTGGGCCGGGCCCGGCGCCGCCCCGGCGGCCCCTTTGCCGTCCTCTTTCTTGACCTCGACCGCTTCAAGGGGGTCAACGACAGCCTCGGGCACGAGGCGGGGGACGCCCTCCTCGTCGCCGCCGCCCGACGTCTCGAGGCCTGCCTCCGCCCCGGGGACACCGTCGCCCGCCTCGGCGGCGATGAGTTCACGATCCTCCTGGAGGAGATCGCGGGGCCGGGCGACGCCCTGCGGATCGCCGAGCGCATCCAGCAGGCGATGGCGGCCGCGATCCCCGTCGGCGGCACGGAGGTCTTCACCACCGCCAGCGTCGGCATCGCCTTCGGGCCGGGGGAGTACGCGTCCGCGGAGGAGATCCTGCGGGACGCCGATCTCGCCATGTACCGCGCCAAGGCCAACGGCCGGGCCCGCTACGAGGTCTTCGATAAGTCGATGCACGAGCAGGCGGTCACGCTGCTCCACCGCGAGACGGAGCTGCGGAGGGCGCTGGAGCGCGGCGAGCTGCGCGTCGTCTACCAGCCGATCGTCGCCCTCGACGACCGCCGGATCCTCGGCTTCGAGGCCCTGGTCCGCTGGCAGCATCCCCGCGAGGGGCTCCTGGCCCCCGACGCCTTCCTGGCGGTGGCGGAGGAGACCGGCCTGATCGGCCCGATCGGCTTCTGGGTCATCCGCGAGGCCTGTACCCAGCTTCGCGTCTGGCAGGCTCGGTTCCCCGCCGACCCGCGCCTCCGCATGCACGTCAACGTTTCGAATCGTCAGCTCCTCCAGAAGGGTTTTGTCGAGCAGCTCCGGTGGACCCTCGAGACCATCGGTCTCGACCCGCGGGATCTCACGCTGGAAGTGACGGAAGGCGCGATCCTGGAGAACATCAAGTCGACCGCGGCCGTCCTCAGCCAGGTTCGCGCCCTCTCCGTTCAGCTGCACGTCGAGAACTTCGGCCCGGACGGATCCTGCTTCGCTCCGCTCCACCGGATTCCCGCGGGGGCCATGAAGGTGGACCGGGCGTTCGTGAGCCGCCTGCAGGCGGCCTCCGGCGAGGAGGCGGAGATCGTTCGCACGGTGATTCGGTTGGCGCGCAGCCTCGGCATGACGGTGTCGGCGGAAGGGGTGGAGACGGAGGAGCAACTGGCGCTGGTTCGGGCGCTGGACTGCGGGAGCGCCCAGGGCTTCCTTTTTTCCGAGCCCTTGGCGCCCGAGGCCGCGGAGGCCCTTCTCGCCCGCGGACCGCGGATCGACGAGCGGCTGTCGTCCTGAGGGGAGCGGACGGATCGCTCCGGGAAGGGGCCGGAATCCGCCCGGCTGGCGCGGGAGGGGATGACGCTCCGGCACATGTTCACCCCCGCGCCGACCTGCTCGCCCTGCCGGCACGCCCTCTACACCGGCCTCTTTCCCGTCCGCAGCGGGGCCTACCCGAACCACACGATGGTGGACGAGGGGACGAAAAGCCTTTTCACGCACCTGAAGGAGCGGGGGTACCGGGTCGGCCTCCAGGCGAAGTCGCACGTCAGCCCCAGGTCCGCGTTCCCCGACGAGACCATCAGCGGCGACGCGGATGACGCCGCGGCGCTCGCCGCGCGGATCGCCTGGCTCTCGCGCCGGCCCGCGGAGGAGCTCTACGATCTGGAGACGGACCCGTACGAGTTGAAGAACCGGGCGGAGGACCCCGCGCTGGACGGCGTCCGGGCTCGCCTCGGAACGGCGCTCGACGGGTGGATGCGGCAGCAGGGCGACCGGGGCCTGGAAACGGAGAACCAGGCTGCGTCCCGGCAGCCGCGACAGGCGAAACGGGAGGCGGCGGCCGGGGACGGGAAGCGGAAGGCCGCGGCCGGCGCTGAGGCGGAAGCGGACGAGTGAGGCAGCCGGAAGCCGCCGGCCGCCGGCTCAGGGCACGGGGGCCAGCACCGCGGCGTATCCCCCCGCCGGCGCCAGCCGCAGCTCCAGCGTCTCTCCCGCGGCGATGGGCCGCGTCGTCTCGACAATCCGCTCGGCCTGCTCGGCCGACTCCGGCGCGTCGGCAAACTCCCGCAGCGTCCATTGCCCCGCTCCGAGGAACGCGAGCGGGACGGAGAGTGTCGCCGCCCCGTCGCCGTTCATCGCCGCCAGCCACCACCGGCTGCCCGACCGCCGCGCGACGACCACATGCCGGGCCACCGCGGCGGACGGCACGACCGTCTCATCCCAGACCGTCGGAAGGCCGCGGTAGAACTCGATCCCCGGCTGGCCGCGGTAGTGCTTCGGGCTGTCGCAGAGGACGAGCAGCGGGCTCTCGTAGACGACCGCCATCGCCAGTTGCCGTGCCCGCGTCCCCATGACCTCCGTCGGCGCCGTCTTCTTCCAGGCCTTCGGCGGCCGGTTGAGAAAGCCGCCCGGCGTGAAGTCCATGGGCCCCAGCAGCCCGCGGGTGAAGGGGAGCGTGACGGTGTGGAGCGGCGTGCAACGCGTGTCGAGCTTGTTGTACTCGTTCCCCAGCACCCCCTCCTGCGTGATGTAATTCGGGTAGGTGCGCGCCAGGCCGGAGGGCTTGCAGGCGCCGTGGAAGTCCACGAGCAGCTGATAGCGTGCCGCCGTCGCCACCACCCGTTCGTACCAGGCCATCACCTCCTGGCTGTCGCCGTTCATGAAGTCGACCTTGACTCCCGCCGCGCCCCACCCGGCGACGAGGGCGAAGGCTTTCTCGATGCCGTAGGTGTTCAGATCGTCGGAGTGGATCCAGATCAACAGCCTCACGCCGCGCGCCCGGGCGTGGGCGAGGAGGGCCGGCATGTCGATGTGCGGTTCGGACCGCTCCAGGTCGATCGCCGGCTTCTTCGGGTCCGGCGCGCCGAGATTCAAGGCCACCGCGTAGCTGCTCATGTTCCGGTACCAGAACCAGTCCACCAGCTGGTACGGCCAGCCCATCTCCGCGGCAAAATCGATGTAGGCCTTGTGGCTCTCGGTGTCCCCGCGCGCCCAGACCTCCCGGAACTGCGGCAGGTGGGGGTTTTCGCCCGTCCACCAGGCGTCCCACGCGCTGATTCCCGGCCGGATCCAGGAGACGTCGTCGAGTTGGCAGGGGGTGCTCAGGGTGGCGATCAGGTCGGAGCCGAGGAGATCCGACGCCGCCCGCCCGATCATCAGGACGCGCCAGGGGCTGACGCGCGGCGTCTGCGAGGCGACCAGGCCGTTTCCGTCCGAGCGGGGGGCCGGCGTGACGGCCACCGCCGGTGTCCCCGTTCCCGTCAGGAACATTCCCGCCCAGTCGTGCAGATCGGCTTCGGCGACGGCGACGTACGCGCCGGGAGCCTCGACCAGCAGCGGGAGCGTGCTCCGGTACGGCACGGCGCGTCCGTCCTTCGCCGCTTCCGTCGCGGGGATGCGGGAGAGACGCGTCTCGGGGTAGAGGTTCTCCGCGCAGGGACTCGGCTCCCCCGCCCAGCAGCGGAAGTCGCCCGCGAAGGCGAACTCCGTCAGCTCGCGTTCGAGGACAAAGCCGGCCAGGCCGGAAGCTTCCGGGATCTCGTAGCGGAAGGCCGCCCCGTCGTCGAAGACGCGAACGACGAGGCCGAATTCGCGGGGTGTCGCGCCCGACTCGCGGAGGACGAAGCGGGCTTGGGTCCACCGCTCGCGCACGATTCGGCGCTTCCCGAACCGGTTCTCCCACGTGCCCTCGTGCCGGGACCGTTCCTCCCGCACGATGGCCGCCCCCGGCCCGAGCGTAATCCCGCCGCGGAACGCCAGCCCGAGCCGCGAGGGGACGATGAGGGGGCGGCCGTCCACCTCGAGGCGGATCTGGAGGCCGTTCCGGTCGGAGACGACGGCGGCCAGGGTGCCGTCCGGGGAAAGGACGCGGTGCGCGCCGGGCCGATCGGCCGTTCCGGCCGCGGCGCACCCTGCGGCGAGCGCGGCCGCCAGCAGCGCCGGAATCCGTGTCAGCATGAGCCGGGCCCTTTCAACGCGCCGAGCGGGGGATGGGGAGGGATGGATGGCGAGTCGCCCGCTCAACGCCCCATCGCATGATCGATCGGCCGCACGCCCTTCTTGAACCGCTTGAAGCCGAAGGGCGTCGGGACGTATTCGCCCACGCAGTCGACCTTCGCCCGTTCGGGGATCTTCGCCTCGAGGCCGACCGCCCAGTAGCAGGCGTTGACCGCCAGCCGCCGCAAGCCCTCGCTGGCGAAGTCCTGCGACGCCCCGATCGTCGTGGTGAAGACGCGCCCCGCCTTTTCGCCCTCCGCGGCGTACGTCCGCGTCCACGCCAGCGGCATCATCGGGCTGTTCGGCGGCCCGGCCGCCGGCCTGTCGTCCGGCTTCATGCCCTCCAGTACCTGCCCGAGGAGGAGCGGCGTGCAGCCCTCGGGCATCGGCAACCGGACGCGGTAGACATCCGTCGGCCCCCAGATGTCCTCGCAGCCCCGCACGATGGGGTGGTCCTTGGCGCCCGGGGCGATCACGCCGCGCGTGCTTTGTGCCCCGTGCTTTCCATGGTGGGCGATCCACGTCTCGCCCAGGATCTGCCGGCCGAAGCCGCCCTCGAACCCCGGCGTCTTCCCGCGGAAGTCCCACCGGGCGTAGGGGTGGTCCTGCTCGTCGTACTTGAACGCCGCCACGGTCGGCCGGATGCCGAGGACGGGCCGGCCGGACCGGAGGTAGTCGTCGATGTGACGGGCCTGTTCCGGAGGGAGCCGGCGGAAACGGATGAAGAAGACCGCCAGGTCGGCCGTCTTCAGGGCCTCCAACCCCGGGATGTTGTCCTGCACGTCCGGATCGATCTCGCCGGTCGCCGTGTTGACGGCGAAGAGCACGGTGCAGGTAAAGCCGTGGTGCCGGGCGAGGATCTTGCCCAGCATCGGCAGGGCCTCCTCCGAGCGGTACTCCTCATCGCCGCTGACGAGGACGACGTGCCTCCCCGCGCCGGGCCCGTCGCCGCCGGGGTAGACGACCCAAGGGTCCTCGGCGGAAGACGGGATCGAGATCAGGAGCGCGGAACCGAGGGCGATCGCCCCGACCTTTCTTTTCATGCGGAAGCGCTTCCCCTGTCAGGCGTCACTCCGCCCGGTACACCCGCGCCAGCCCGCCCTCCGCCGTCTCGCGGTAGAGGCTCGGCAAATCCTTGCCCGTGGATCGCATGGCGGCGACGACCTGGTCGAACGTGATGCGGTGTCGGCCGTCGGAGAGGAGGGCGAACGCCGCGCAGTCGAGCGCCCGCGCGGCGGCCATGGCATTGCGCTCGATACAGGGGATCTGGACGAGACCCGCCACCGGGTCGCACGTCAGCCCGAGGTGGTGCTCCAATCCCATCTCGGCGGCATATTCGATCTGGGGGGGCGTGCCGCCCATCAGCTGCGTCGCGGCCGCCGCGGCCATCGCGCAGGCCGTGCCGACCTCGCCTTGGCATCCCACCTCCGCCCCCGAGATCGAGGCGTTCGCTTTCACGACGTTCCCGAAGAGCCCCGCCGTCGCCAGCGCGTGGAGGATTTCCGGCTCGGCGCAGGCCAATTGTTCCTGCAGGAAGCGGAGGACGGCGGGGAGGACGCCGGCCGCGCCGCAGGTGGGGGCCGTGACGACGCGCCCGCCGGCGGCGTTCTCCTCGGCCACCGCCAGCGCGTAGGCGGCCAAAACGCCGGAGCCCCGGAACGGCTCGGCCAGCCGGCGGGCCTTGCGGAGGTGGGCGGCGGCCTTCCGGCCGAGGCGGAGCGGTCCGGGAAGCGCGCCCTCCGCGCACAGCCCCCGCTCGATCGCCTCCTGCATCGCGCGCCAGGCCTCCGCCAGGTACCCGGCGATCGCAGGCCCCTCGCGCTCGACGACGTACGCCCAGAGCGGCTGGCCGTTATCCGACGCCCACGCCAGCAGCGTTGACGCGCTCGACCGGTCGTAGACGGCCGGCGGCGCCGCAGCCCCCTCCTCGCGCAAGGCGCCGCCGCCGACGCTGTAGACGCGCCAGCGATCGATCACCGCCCCGTCCGCCCCGAGCGCCTCGAGCTCCATGCCGTTCGGATGCATCGGAAGCGCCCGGTCGGCTCGCCAGAGGAACTCGACGGGCGCGGGGGCGAGGGCGGCCGTCATGGCGGCATCGGTCAAGTGGCCTCGGCCGGTGGAGGCCAGGCTGCCATACAGCGCGACGCGGTAGCGCGCCGCGCCCGGCGCGCGGGCGCGAAACCGCTCCGCCGCCGCGCGCGGCCCCAGCGTGTGGCTGGCCGACGGGCCGGTGCCGATGCGGTAGAGCTCGCGGAGCGATTCCATGGGACAGGACCCTTCGGGGAAGCGGGCGCGGCGGGCCGAGGTCGATCAGGGACGGGCCAGGGCCTTTTCGACCACGCCGCTCCAGCGCGTGTATCCGTCTTCGTTGAGATGCAGCCCATCCTGCTTGAAGATCGCCGGGTCGGGCGTGCCGTCGGCGCCGAGCGTGACGGGGACGATGTCGATGTAGCCCAGCCGCTTGTCGGTCTTGCAGTATGTCTCGATCAGGGCGTTCGCCTCCCGCATCGCCGGCCAGAGCTCCCAGCGGCGGATCGAGGGCTTGATCGCGATGTAGTAGATGCGCGTCTCCGGCAGCGCGGCATGAACCTTCTTCACGTACGCCTGGTAGTCCGCCAGGACTTGGGCCGGCGTCGCCTTCTTCGCGATGTCGTTATCGCCGGCGTAGAAGACGATCGTCTTCGGGGCATAGGGGATCGTGATCCGGTCGGCGAAGTGGAGGGAGTCGGCGATGGTGGACCCTCCGAAGCCGCGGTTGATCGTCACGCGGGCCGGGAAGTGCTTCCGCGTGTCCCAGCCGACGATCGTGGAGGATCCCATGAAGAGGATCGCGCCCCTCGGAGGCGGGTCGGCTTTGTCCTTTTCCTCGAATCGCCGCACCGCCTCCTCGAAGCGGTGGGCGGGGGCGTCCGCGGCCGGGGCGGAGAGCGCAACCGATCCGACCAGGGCGGCGAGCAGCGGCACGCGGCCGTCCAAGCTCCTCATGGCGGGATCCTCGAGAGGGGGGAGGAACCTGCGGCTATTATAGCGTCCGCGGCGGAGAATCCCAGCGCCAAGCCGCGTCGGCGGCGGGATCGGGTCCCCTACCCCCGGAACGGGAACCGGGCTTCCGCCAGGGGCAGCCCGCGCACCTCGATGCGCGACAGGTTGTTCGTGCCGACGCCCGCCTCCGCAAGCCATCGCAGGTGGTTCTCGCCGGGGAAATGCGATCCGCCGTGCTCCGCCGCCGGGTCGTACCCCATGACCGCCGCCCCGACCGCATCGGTGCAGACCGGGTTGCGGCCGGCCAGCAGCAGCCTCGGCTCGACCGCCCGGAGGTTCCCGTTCCACGGCCCCTCGCCGCCCGCGATGCTTTCGATGCCGTCGATCACGGCCAGGTCGACGGGCCTCGCCCCGGCGACGTCCGACAGGACCCGCGGCACGCGGTACTGCCAGGTCTGCATCCCGCGAGGCCGCGTCCAGTCCCGCTCCGCCGGGACGCCGGCGGCCAGGGCCGCTCCCCCCTCGTGCAGGACGCGGCCGCGGTGCTCGAGCGCATCCTCGTCCGGCGCGTCGTTTCCGTAGAGGGAGAGCGGGAGGATGCCGACCAGATTCTTGGCCGAGAGCGTGATCCCCGTGCTCGCGTTTTCCTTCAGTTTCGGGAGCGACACGAACACGTCGGTCTTTTCGTACGCGGGGTGGACGTCGAAGGCGGGGTAGACGAACCCGCCCCAGGGGACGCGCAGGCGGGCGTAGGCGGCGTGCGTTCCGCGGTTGCGGGTGTTGACGAAGGCGACCTTTTGCGCCCCCGCCGAGACGATGGCGCCGACGTCCCAGCCGTTCGCCTTCAGCACCGGCTCGATCGGCTCGCGGTAGTAGAAGCTCTCGGCCAGGACGATCCGCGCCGCCCCCGCGTCGGCGAGCGCGGCGCAGAGGGCGGCGACGACGTGCGGGTGCGTCTGGTACGTCCGGTGGGCGGGCCGTCCGCAGCAGTCCCCGATCGACCCGGTCAGGTTGAGCTTGACGGTGACGGTCTTTCCGCGCACGAGGCCGCCGATCCCGCCGATCAGGTCGAGGGCCGTGTCGAGCCGCTCGCGCACGACCTGCGGCTCGTACGACGCGCACCGCAGGAGGGCGACGGGCGCGGCCGGGGGCGGGATCGGCTCGGGCGCCGCCGGCCCGGGCCCCGGCCGGGGCGCCGTCCCGCACCCCGTCGCCCCGCAGGCCCAGAGCCCGGCGGCGCCAAGGCTGCAACGAAGCGCCTCGCGTCGGGTGCGCATCGGCGCCCTCCCCCCGTCGAACAGGAGACACACGGACGCGACCGGCGCGCGGCGGCCGGACCCCGCGCCGCCGATCCGGACGCGGCGCTCATTTCAGCGGCCGGATCTTGATGTTGCGGTACCAGACCGGTTGCCCGTGGTCCTGGAGTCCGAGGTGGCCGACCTTGGCCATGTCCTTGTAGGCGGTGGTGAACTTGTTTTTCGTGCCGTCCGGATTCTTGCCGGCCTCCGTCCACCGGTCGAGGTTCGTGTCGATGATCGTCTTGTCGTTGAGGACGACCGTGAGGAGGTTGCCCTTGAAGGTGACGACGAAATGGTTCCATTCGCCGAGCGGCTTCTCGGCGGCGATGGAGGGGGCGAGGCAGTCGTACATGGCCCCCATCTCGTGCTTGCCGGGCTTCCGGTCGGGGCCGTAGGAGCCGGAGACCTGGATCTCGATCGAGCCCTGGAGCCAGTTCTTCTCGCCCTCGGGCGATCGGAGGAAAAGCCCGCTGTTGCTGCCCTTCTCGACCTTGACCTCGAGGTCGAGGACGAAGTCGCCGAACTTCTCCTTCGTCCACAGGTTGCCGCACCCCTTCTCCCACGTCAGGACGCCGTCGACGACCTTCCACTTCGACGCCGCGGGGTCCTGCCACGCGGATAAATCCTTCCCGTCGAAGAGGGGGATCCACGCCTCCTCGGCCGCCGCCGCTCCCGACAGCGCCAGCGCCAGCACCGCTCCGCACCGGATCGTCCTTTTCACCGTCGGCCTCCGTGCAATAGGGTTCCGCTCGAAGCCGGTCTCCAGAAGCCCGGAAAAAAGCAACCCCGCTTCCCCTCGCGCGGCCCATCCGCGACCGGTCCCGCGTTTCGGGAGACCGCGCTACTGGGGCGGGCCGTACCGCGTTCCCAATCCCGGGGCGATCGCCTTCCCGTGCGCCAGCAGCGCCTCGCGATCTCCCTCCGCCAGCGGCCGGTACGCCCGCGCGAAGCCGACGTTCTGGACGGTCTGTTCCACCGAGAACGGCCCGATCAGCGCCAGGCTCACGCCCTCGAGGTCGAGCGCATAGGCCAGCGCCTTCGGCATCCATTCCGGCTCCGCCACGCACCCGACGCCGGCATTGCGGTGGTTCTTGAAGCCGCCCTTGATCCCGGCATAGACCTTCATCGCGATCACCCCGCATCCCGCCTGCCGCGCGCGCGGCAGCACCGTCTCCTCGAAGTTGTATGTGTTCCGGTCCGCGTAGTTCATCACGCACTGCACGACATCGATCTTCCCGCTCTCCAGGATGCGCTGGAAATGGGAAGCCCGGCTGTGGCCGGTGATCCCGACGAAGCGGGTCTTGCCCGACTCCTTCATCTTGAGGACGTACTCGAGCGAACCGCCCGGCCCGAGAACCTTGTCGACATTCCGACTCCCGACGTTGTGAATGTGGAGCAGGTCGACCCGGTCGGTCTTCAGGAGACGGAGGGACTCCTCGAAGTGCTTCTGCGCCTGTTCGGCCGTGTCGGCGGAGACCTTGGTCGCGATGAAGAGCCCGTCGCGGCGCCGGGGGAGGACCTCGCCGAGCATCTCCTCGGCCAGGCCGTAGACGCGGGCGGTGTCGACGTAGTTGACGCCGCGATCGAGGGTCTCGGCGAAGATGCGGGCGCCCTCGTCGACGGGCAGCCGGGTCTCGCCGACGGGGGCGGTGCCGAGGCCGAGCAGGGTGACCTTCGCGCCGGTCCTCCCGAGGGTGCGGGTGGGCAGCCGGTCGGCGGACTGGCTGCGCGCCAGCCGGGGCACCACGGTGGCGCCCAGCCCCGCCCAGGCGGCGCGCTTCAGGAGACCGCGACGGGTGGCACGCGGGGGGCGGGATGGCGTCATGTGTCCTCCTCGAACGGATGAGCGGGAGGCTCCGTTCATTTCGCCGGATCGCGCAGATCGCATCGCCTGCTTCACCGGGACGGGACCCTCGGCGCCCGGGCGGGGGCGCCGCCTACCGCCCTTCCCGCATCGCCCGGAACAGCTCCCGGAAGCAGCGCGCCGTCTCGGGCGCCGCGCCTTTCCCGGGCGCCCCGCCGGCCTCGAGCGCCCGGACTTCTTTCAGGAACGGCGCGAAGCCGACCCAGGTCGTGTGCAGCACGCCGAGCGCTCGCGCGGCGACGGCCGGGTCCTTGCCGCCGCGGAGCGCCCGGATCAACGCGAGCTGCCCCAGCGCTACCTCCGGCTTCCGCCACGGGCAGGCGACCACATCAAACCCCTTCTCCGCGAAGAAGCGCGGCGTCTCGTGCGCCTTCTCGTAGTGCCAGTCGCAGATCACGACATCCGGGGGGATGGCGTCGATCGCCGAGTGCGTTCCGTTCGTGCTCGCCTCCCACGCCCCGATTCCCGTCGCCGTCCCGTCGATCAACCGGTCCCCCCACATCCACGTCCGGCAGCCGATCGACTTCAGATGGCCGTGAAGCGCCTTCACCTCCCCCGCGAAGAGCCCCGCGGGATCTTTTCCCCGGCAGCGCGGGCAGCCGGGGTCGGCCAGGATGAAAACCTCGTCCATGCCGATGTGAAAGTGCTTCGCCTCGAAGGCCGTGGCCAGCTCGGTCAGGAGCGGGAAGAGGACCGTGTGGATCTCGGGATGGAGCGGACAGTAGCTGCGGCAGTAGCCGAAGAAGGCCGGGTCGTCCGCCTTCGCCCCTTTCCGGTATGTCTTCTGGGGCGTTTCGTCGAACTCGGGGTGACGCCGGAGAAACGTCCCGGTCGATTCCGCCCATGACTGGTGGCCGAGGCAGTTGACCTGCGGGATGAGCGTTACGCCCGCCTCCCGGCAGGCGCCAACGATCCGCCGGACATCGGCCGCGTCGAGGGCCGACGGATCGGCGAACTCCGGGCGCGAGGTGAAGTGGAAGCCGAAATTGATCTCGAGGACCAGCGTGTTGACGCCCTCCCGGGGGAGGGTTTCCCGAAAGAAGGCGAGGGCGGCGGGCAAATCCTGCTTCGCGGGCGCGAAGAGGTGAAGGCCGCGGACTGGCGGCGGAGGGGGCGCCGGCTCGCCAGCCTGCGCGGTGGGCATCCCGACGGCGGCCGCCAGCGCCAGCCGGATCGCGCGCCTCGCCGAGGCCCGTGTCCCGTCTCTCATGCCGCATCCCCCCGGTCGTTGTCCCCGTCCCGACGCCGGAGCAGGGACACCACGCCGGCCGCTGCGGCCCCGGCGGCCGCGCCCCAAAGGGGGACCCGCGTGGCGTCCTGCGCCCATCCTCCGCCCGACAGCTCCGCCAGGACAAACGCGGCGGCCATGAATCCATACGCGGCGGCGGCCGCCGCCCGGAAGGCCGCCCTACGGGCGTAGAGCCCGAGGCCGCCGACCAGCGTCACGGGCACCGTGATGAACACGACGGCCGCCAGCCCGCGTTCCAAGGCCGCGGGCCCCCGGAAGGGCCAGAGGACGAGCCCCACCATCGGGGGGATCACCAACCCCAGCAAGACGACCCGCCAAACCGAGCGGGACGAGGCGTACTCCTCGTTCGCATCCGCATCCGGCTCCTGCCGCGATTGCGTCATCCTCGCGCGCTCCGCCGCCCGGGGGCCGCCGGTGCCGTCACGGTGGGCAGTATAGCAGATGGGAGGGGCAGGCGCCATGCTGCGTCGCCCCCTCCCCTTTTTCTCCCCTTCCCTTCCGCGGGACGCTAGACTGCCCGCCATGAAGGCCCGTCAACCGGAAGCGGCGCGCCTGGAGGCGGACTACCTCGACCGCTTGGCGGTGCTGTTGGCCGGTCGCGAGGCGGACGAGGCGACGGACATCTACCTGGACGCGAAGGCGCGCATCGAGTCGCTGCTCGAGGCCGGGCCGGGCTCGGACGTCACGCTTGTCCGGATGGCGATGGCGCTCGAGCGCCTCGGGCCGCCGGAGGCGTTCGTCGCGGGCGCGAGGGGCGCCCGGGACGCGCTTCCGCCTCCGCTGCCGGCGGGCGAGGTCCCGACGGCCGGAGCGGATTCCCTCCCCCTCCGCGCCGGCGCGGACATCGACGCGTCGGCGCCGACCGACCCCCCGGCACCGGGGCTGTCCGGCCTGGTCGCCCGGTATTTCGCCGGGACCCGGCGCTATTCGCGCGGGCGCTTCATCCTCGAGATGGCCTGCTTGGCCTTTCCGTTGAAGGCCTTGCTGGGCGCGCTCTGGGCCATGGTCGGGGGCGACCTCGGCCCGAGCACGACGGAGGCGATCGACCGGGGCGACGGGTTCTCCCTCTTGGTCACCGCTTGCCTGGTGGCGCCGCTCCTGGAGACGGTGCTCGGGCAGTGGCTCCCGCTCGGAATCGCCTCCTGGTTCACGAAGCAGACGGTTGGGCGGGTGGCCTTCAGCGCCGTCGCCTTCAGCGCGCTGCACCTGCATGTGGGCTTCGCGGGATTCCTGACCGCCCTTCCGCCGGGGATCCTCCTGGCCTGGAGCTTCGCCCTGAAGCGGGAGCGGTCGCGCTGGGAGGCGTACTGGGTGACCAGCGCGATCCATGCCGTTCACAATTTTATCGCGCTCTTCTTTTATTATGCGGGGAAGTAGGCTCGTTTGCCCGGAGGTCCCATGCGAGCGCCAGTCCCCCACGCCCTCCTCCCCATTCTGTCTGTCTGCTGCTGCGCGTTCCCCGGCGCCCCGGCCGCCCCGGCCGCGGAGGCCGGCGCTTGGCAGTCTCTCTTCAACGGGAAGGATCTCTCCGGGTGGACCGTGAAGTGCAAGCCCGCCGACGCGGCGAAGGGCTTCTGGCGGGCCGAGGACGGCGCGATCGTCGCGAATTCCCTGGGGCAGAAAGGCCACGACTACGTTTGGCTCTACTCGGACCGGGAATACGGCGACTTCGCCCTCCGCCTGAAGTTCCAGGTGAGCCGCACGTCCCCCGGCAACAGCGGCGTTCAGATCCGGAGCCGCTATGATGATGCGGCCGGCTGGCTGGACGGCCCCCAGATCGACATCCACCCCCCCGATCCGTGGCGGTCGGGCATGATGTGGGACGAGACGCGCGGGAACCAGCGCTGGATCTTTCCCGACGTCCCGAAGGGCAAGTGGGTCGACGCGTCGATGTCGAAGCCCCGTCCCTTTCACTACCGCGAGGACGGCGGGGCCTGGAACGATCTCGAGATCGTCGCGCAGGGCCTGAAGGTGAAGGCGGTGCTCAACGGCGTGACGGTCACCGACTACGACGGGGCGGGGGTGTTGGATGACGAGACGCACCGGCGGCGCCAGGTGGGCGTGAAAGGCCACCTCGCCCTCCAGATCCACAAGGGCGACTCGCTGGAGATCCGGTTCCGGGATCTTGCGTTGCGGGAACTCGCGCCCTGAATGGGCTTCGGATTCCTGTTAATGCCGGATTCCCTGGGAGGAATGGACAGCATGGGATCGGACGCGCTCTGGGCCCAGGGCGTCATCGAGCAGAACCGCCGGTGGCTGCTCGCCTACGTCTACACGATCGTGGGCGATGCGGCGGCGGCGGAGGACCTCGTCCAGGATGTCTTCGCGATCGCCTACGCGAAGCGGGCCGAGTTCCGGACCGGGGAGCCGTTCGGGGCCTGGCTGCGGGGGATCGCGCGGAACGTGGCGCTCCGCCACCTCGAGCGCCGCTCCCGCGCCCCGATCCTTTTCGGGACCGACGCCGCCGCCTGGCAGGCTTTCGACCGCCGGGCCGCCGCCCTGGAGCAGGCCCATCTCGCGCCCGACTTCGAGCGGGACCGGCTCGATGCCCTCCGCGCATGCCTGGAGACCTTGGCCGACAAGGCCCGCCGTCTCCTCGTCGGCCGCTACCGCGAGGGCCTCTCCTTCCCCGCCCTTGGACGCCGCTGCGGTCTCGCGACCGCCTCCGTGCCGGTGGTCCTCCACCGGGCCCGGGTGTCCCTCGGGGAATGCATTCGAAAGAAGACCGCTTCTTGACGGCGGAACCGGAAGCGACCGAGCTCGAGGACGCGAGCCCCATGCTGCCTGAGGAACGGGATGCGCTCATCCTGCGCCACTTGGACGGCGGGTTGGACGCCGCCGATGCCGCCCGGCTGCGCGAGCACCTCCTTCTCCATCCGGAGGACGCCGCGCGGCTGGTCGAGCTCGGCGATGAGGAGCTCCTGGTCCGCGAGGGGCTGCGGGAGGCATCGGGCTTGCGCCGAGCCGTCCCCGCCGCCCGGATCCGCCCGTCCCGGCCGCGCTTCGCCCCCCTCCTGCGCCTCCTGCCGGTGGCGGCCGCCGCCGGCCTGCTCCTGGCCACGGCCTACGCCTTCCTGGCGGCCTATACCCGCCGCCCGGGCGCCGGTCCCGTCCCCGACCCGCCGCGCGTGGCGACGCTCGAGTCGGTGACCGGCGAGGCAGACCTTGTCCGGGGCGGTCGTCGCGCGCCCTTGACCCCCGGCGGCGCCCTCCGGGCGGGAGACATTCTCGCCACCGGCACGGACGCCGCGGTGGTGGTCCGGTATGCGGACGGGACGGTCGCGACGCTCGGCGGAAGCGGCGCGCTGCGGATCGACCCCGGAGCGCCCGGCAAGCGCCTCCACCTGCTCCGCGGCGCCGTCGCCTGCGCCGCCGTGCCCCAGCCGCCCGGCGCCCCGCTGGTTCTCGCCACGCCCGAGGCCCGGGTGACCGTCGCCGGCACGCGTCTCACGCTCGTCTCCCGCGACGGTGCGACAGTCCTCGAGGTGACAGAGGGGCTCGTGCGCTTGGCCGACACGGCCCTCGCGGTCGAGGTCGACGTCGCCGCCGGCGAACGGGTCGTGGCAGACAACCGCGTTCCGCCCCGCCCGCTTCCGCTCGCCGATCCGCCCGCCCCCGCGCCCCCGGCGGACGCGGAGCCGCTTGTCCCCGTGCCGCGGCCGCACGCGCCGACGGCTCCGCCGCCCCTCGCGGTCCCGCTTCCCGCCCTTCCCCGCACCGTCTACGAGGACCGCTTCGACGGCGGGCTTCCGCCGGGCTGGCTGCGCGGGCGCCGCGTGGAGGCCGGACTCCCCGACGGCCTCTGCGGCGCCGTCCGTCAGGAGCACTTCCGCAACGACCAGGGCGAGGACCACCATCAGATCGCCTCCCGATCCGACTACGAGAAGGGGCTTTTCGCGGTCGAGGCGGGGGATGTCATCCATGTGACCTACCGCTGTACGAACCCCGTCTTTTTCGAGCTCTTCCTGTGCCTCCGCCGGCCCGATCGCCGCTACGCCTGCAACCTCATCCACCGCGTCCAGCCGCCCGCGCCGACGTGGACGACGATCGACCTTCCGCTCGCCGCCTTCCGGCGCACCGAGCCGGTCGACAGCCTCGACGGGCTCGTCTGCTTCCATTACTTCTTCGACTCGCAGATGATCGACAGCGGGCTGGAGGTCGCTCGGGTCTGGGTGACGCGCGCCCCGCGCTGACCGGGCAAGCCTCCGGTGAGCACCGATGAACGCCGAGATGGACGCCGACACGTCCCCGGATCGGGGACGCCGTGTCCCGCAGGGGTTTTCCCCTTTCTGAGAGCGCCCGGATGAAGGCCATTGCCGCCCTGTTCGTGACCGCCCTGGCGCTGGCCGCCGTTCCGGGGGGGACGGCCCAACCCCAGGACGCCCGGGACCCCGGGCGCGAGGCGCGGAAGCGGCTTTTCCGCGATCGCTTCCTCGATCACTTTATGCTCGGCGTCGAGGCGCCCGGCGAATGGCTTCGGGAGACGCTCGAGAAGAACGGCTGCCGCTGGGACGCCCAGGTCGGCTACCTCTCCGGCGGGGCGGCCAAGGAGGAGCCGTGGTGGCTCAAGTACAGCAACCACCCGGCCGTTCGCATCAAGGAGTGCAAGGCGGTCAACGCGGTCACCTGGTTCACCTGGTATCTCCTGGCCGACTCCGCCCCCGCCCATTACAAACCCGGCCCCGCTCAGGCCACCCCCGTCAATGCGAAGGTCACGGCGACGATGCGGTCCTACTTCGAGCTCTTCAAGCGCCTCATGCAGATCTGCGGCGAGCATGCCCCCCACCCCTGTGCCGTCCAGATCGAGCCCGACGAGTGGGGCCATCTCCTCCTCTCCGCCGGCATGGACCCGGCCCGGGTCGACGTCAAGGTCGGCAGCACCGGAATGGAGGAATTGAAGGGCCTTCCCGACAATCTCTTCGGCTGGGCCGCGGCCTTCAAGCGGCTTCGCGACCTCTACGCGCCCACGAACGTCCTCCTCGGCTGCAACCCCTCCGGCTGGGACTGGCGCGGCTCGCTCTCCGGAAAGAACTTCGGCCGCATCATCCGGGAGGTCGCCCCCGACTACGACTTTGCCGTCTTCGAGACGGGCGACCGCGACAAGGGAATGCACGGCAAGGCCCCGCCCTACGGCGAACAGTCCGGCATCTGCGAGACGTTCGACAACCACATCGCCTGGATCCGCGACTTCCACGAGGCCACCGGCCTCCACGTCTTCGTCTGGCAGGTCGCGATGGGCAACACCCATTTCGCCACCTGCAACAACACGCCCGGCCACTATTGCGACAACCTCGCCCAGAAGATCCTGGAAGACTACCCGCGGAACGACACGATCGCCCGCTACGTCCAGGCCGGCTGCGCCGGCTGGATGTTCAACGCCGGGCAGGGCGATAGCACGCACGTCTACGACCATCGCAAGGACGGCATCACAAACCCGCCGCCGATCGCGGGAAACCTCGGCAACACGTCGGAGCATCCCGACGACGACGGCGGCTACCTGCGGCTCCGGGCGGCGGCCTACTACAAGAAGCCCTTCCCGATTCTCGGGAAGGCGCCGGCCGGCGGGTCGGCCGCGTCGGGCTGGCCGTCGCCGTTCAAGCCGAAGCCGGCGGCGGAGCCGGGCGGGCCGGCGAAGGCGGAGGGTGCGGGGGGGGCGGCGGAGGCGAAGCCCCCCGCCCCCCAGCGGAAACCGGCGAGCCCCGAGGCGCTGAAGGAATGGGACGAGAGGCTGCAGGCCTCGCTCCAGGCGAAGTTGCAGGCCGGGACGAAGCCCCGGTTCGTCTTCCCCGCGGTGGGCGGGCCGGCGGAGGTCGCGGCGCTCGACGCGCGGGGCGAGATGAAGGTGATCGCGGCGGGGAGCTCGCTCTGCTTCGCATGGAAACAGCTCCCGTTGGACGACAAAAGAGCGCTGGCGATCGGCTTGGCGTCAAGCGACGCGCCTTCCGATCTCGCCCTGGCCGCATTCTACTGCCTCGCCACCGGCCACGAGAAGGCCGCGGAGCCGTATTGGCGGCGGCTGGGGGAACCGGAACGGGAGGCCGTCAACGCGGCCTTCCGGTAAAGGGAAACGGCCGGTCCGGACGCGAGGGCGCCGGCGGCCGCGACGGGCGCGTCGCCTCGATTCCTGTTAATCTCCCACCGTCCCTCCGGAAATCCTGGTAGCCGTCCCTGGCACGGAACCGGAGACCCGGAACGGGACATCCTTCAGGAATCCTCCATGCGCCCCCTCCCCTGTGTTGCGCTCGTCTTTTTCCCCGCCCTCGCTGTCTCCGCCGTCGACTACGTCTGGTGGGAGGGCGAAAGCCCAAAGGCCCAGTCCGGTGAGCTCAAGGACGCCCACGTCTTCAACTCCCCCCACCCCAAGCTCTCCGGCGGCAAGTCCCTCGGCGGCACCGGCAAGGCCGGTACGTTCGTCGAGTATGCGATCGACGCTCCGCGGGAGGGCGACTACTTCTTCTACGCCCGCAAGTTCTGGCACCACGGGCCGTTTCGGTACCGCTGGAACGGCGAGGGCGACTGGGTCACGATCGACCACAAACCCCTCCTCGACGCCGTCACCCTGCGGGAGCACTGCATCAACTGGGTCCCCTGCGGCAAGGTGCGGCTCAAGAAGGGTCCCAACGTGGTCCGCCTCGAGGCGGTCGAGCCGTACGGCCCCTTCGTCTTCGACTGCTTCGTCGTGGCCTCCGTCCAAATCAGCCCGAACGGCACGCTCAAGCCGGGCGAGAAGTTCAACCGCGCCGACCCGGGTACGTGGCCCTTCGAGCCGGACGTCGACGAGTTCAAGCCAGACGCCCTCAATCTCCGCGCCCTCAACGAGAAGGTCGCCGGCGAGAACGGCTACCTCGCCGTCGACCGGAACGGCGACTTCGTCGACGGCAAGGGCCGCCCCGTCCGGATCTGGGCGGTCAACACCGGCGTCCAGAACGACTTCGACCTGGACGGCGTCCGCCAGCACGCGAAGGCCCTCGCCAAGCGCGGTGTCAACATGGTCCGTCACCACGGCCACCTGCAGCCCGGTCCGGACGAGCCGATCACGAAAGTGAACGAGCAGCAGATCGACGCCGTGCACAAGCTCGTCGCGGCCATGAAAGACGAGGGGATCTATACGACCTTCTCGCCCTTCTGGGCGACGGCGAAGGGGGGGGCGGGGTGGGGCATTCCCGGCCACGGCGGCGGGGAGCTCTTCACCCTCCTCTTCTGGGACGAAACCCTCCAGTCCGCTTACAAGGGCTGGGTCAAGGCCCTTCTCACGCGCCCGAACCCCTACGAGAAGAACCGGACGCCGCTCGCGAAGGACCCGGCCTTCGCCGTCTTCCAGATCCAGAACGAGGACAGCCTCTTCTTCTGGACGACCGGGGGGTTCGTCAAGGACGAAAAGCTGAAGCGGCTCACGGCGAAATATCACGGCTGGCGCCAGGCGAACGGCCTTCCCGGGACGCCCCCGCTGAACTTCCGCTTCTGGGAGCTGGGCAACCCGAACCAGGACCACAAGGACACGATGCGCTTCTTTGCCGAGACGATGCGCGCCTGGAACCGGGAGACGGAGCGCTTCCTCCGCGAAGAGTGCGGGTGCAAGGCGGTCGTCAACGCCGGCAACTGGCGGACCGCCGACCAAGTCAGGCTTCTCGACCTCGAGCGGTATGCCTACGACGTCAACGCCGTGATCGGCGTCAACCGCTACGTCAACGGCGGCCGCGGGGGCGAGTCGCACGTCAACCCCCGCGAGGGACACAAGGCGGGGTACCTGATCTCGGAGGGGGACTTCTTCCAGGATGTCTCGGTCCTCCTCCAGCCCGAGCGGCTTGCCACCTGCGCCAAGCAGGTCGCCGGGCGGGCCTACATCATCTCGGAGTCGACCTGGGTCCCGCCGATGGGGTACCAGGCGGAGGGCCCCTTCCTCGTTGCGGTCCACAGCGCCCTGAACGGCCTCGACGCCTACTACTGGTTCGCCACCGGCCAGATCGCGTACGACACGACCATCGGCAAATGGCAGTTCGCCTGCCCGCCGCTGCTGGGCGGATTCCCCGCCGCCGCGGTTCTTTTCCGCAAGGGTCTCGTTCAGCGCGGCAAGCCCGTCGTTCACGAGGAGCGCGCCCTCGACGACCTCTGGAACCTCCGCCCCCCGGTGATTGCGGAGGAGGGCGGCTACGATGCGAACCGCGACAGCCAGATCAGTCCCCAGTCCGCCATCAAGGGCGGCGTCGACCCCCTGGCCTATCTCGCCGGCCCCGTCGAGGTCGTCTACGGCGGCGATCCCGCGAAGAGCACGACCGCCGACCTCCAGGCGCTCATCGACAAGGGCGCGAAGCAAGTAACGAGCGTCACCAAAGAGGTGGTCTTCGATTACGGGCGGGGCCTTTGCACGGTGAACGCCCCGGCGGCCCAGGGGGCGTGCGGGTTCCTCGCGAAGGCGGGGCCGATCGCGCTCAAGGACCTGGCGATCGAGTCGAAGATGGACTACGGGGCGATCCTGGCCGTCGCCCTGGACGAGCGGCCGCTCCGCGAGTCGCGCAAGATTCTCGTCCAGGTCACGGCACGCGCCCGCCCGCACGGCTGGAGGCAGTCGGAGGCCTCCTACCAGGCCGACAAGAGGACGTGGCAAGGGTTCCGGATCGACAGCAAGGGCGACGCGCCGTGGAACGTGGCGAACACGGAGGCGACGCTGACGCTGGCCGGGCCGGCGTCGCGGACGGTGACGCGGCTGGATGAGAACCTGTATCCGACGGCGGACAAGGTCGAGGCGAAGCCGGGCGGCGGAGGGATCGTCATCACGCCGCCGGCGAACGCGATGTACTTGCTGGTGGAATCGGGGCGCAGGTAGGGAATCCAACGCTCGTTGTCCGGCCTTTCGACGAGGCCGCAGGAACGGGGCGGGTCCCGCCGCTTCGCCGTTGACGGCGGCACGCCGTGATCCCGGCCCCGGTTTCGGCCGGCGCCCGGGTTTCACGAAAAGGCGACGGCCGCCTTCCCCCCCGCGGGCCGCCCCGGCGCCGTCCGTGTCACCCCTCATCGCGCGTGAATCGTCAGCCGCGCCGCCTTCGGCGCCATCGGCTTGATCTCGATCGTGTTCTCGCCCGCCTTCAGGTGCGGCGTCACCTCCAGGCGGAACGGGCGCCCGATGAAGCCCCCCGCGTGCCGCCCGTTTACCTTCACCGACGCCGCCTCCTCCGGGGCGGGGATCCCCTCCAGCTCGAGATAGACGCGGCAGGCCGACAGGTCCACGCCGGCGGGGAGGCTGCAGCGGCCGAGGTACGGGTCGGGATGCGTCAGGGGACTGAGCGTGAGCCGTCCGGCCCGGCCGCCCAGCCGCCCCCAGGGCCCCCGGCCGTAACCGGCGACGACCCTGGCCGTCTTCCATGCCGCGTCGTCGAACGCCGGCTTCTCCCAGCCGTCCGCCTGCCGGTCCGTCGCCTTCCACGTCCCGTCGATGCGCGCGACGACGGAATCCCCGGCGTCGAGCTCGACCTTCAGGAAGCCGATCAGCCCGGCGGGGCTCGGCTGGTCCGTCGCGTTGGTGGCGGCGATCGCGAGCGCGTTCGCGCCGGGCGCGAGGAGCGCGGTCACGTCGTGGACCTGCGGCGTCCGCCACCCCTCGACGTCGCCGTCGTCCTTCCCGGCCTCGCGGCCGTTGACGTACAGGACGTAGTGGTTGTCGGCGGTGACTGTGAAAGCGGCCTTTCGGGCGCGGCGGCCGGCGGGGAGTTCGACGCGTCCGCGGAACCAGCGCGTGCCGGGCGGCGCCGACGCGGCGGGGTCCCCTTCCGGGTACCAGACCCAGCTGCAGCCTTCGAGGGGGGACGCTTGCTCGTCGCCGGGCGTCGCGGGACGCTCGAAGGTTGCGCGCGTGTCGCGCACGACCTCGATCGGATCGCGGAGGGCCTTCGCCCCGTCCCGCGGCGGCAGCGGCCGTTTCTCGGGGCGGAAGACCAGCAGGAGGCTTTCCGACGGCTCCAGGGTCAGCGTCACGTCGACGGTCCGGTCGTCCACCCGCTTGAAGGGCACGGCCGCGATCGCGTTTCGCATGGCGTCCCACCCCTCCGGCTCGCCGGCGGCGCGGACGCGGAAGACGAAGCGCCGGGCCTCCCCCGGGTGGTTCTGGTTGCAGACCAGGAAGACGTCGCGGCCGGACTTGACGCGGTGGAGGACGTGAAGCCAGCGGTCGGTCCTCCCTTCGAGGACCTCGAGGTCCGGGTGGATTCCCGCGTCGCCGGTCAGCGCGGCTTGGATCTCCTCGGGAGACGGCTTCGCCGGCAGGAAGTAGGACCGGCCGCCCCGGTCGTTCGTCCGGCAGGCCTTTGTCCCGGGCTGCGGGCCGCGCCCCCACACGGCCTCCGTGAGCGCCGCCATGTCGGCCGAGGTCTTCCCGAGGGACGCGGAGCGCGACGGCAGCATTCCGTAGCCGACGACGATCCCGCCCGCATCGTAGAAGGCCTTGGCCTTCGCGAGCGTCTCGTACGGGATCACCTCGGCCGCGGGGACGACGAGGATCCGGTAGCGCTCGCGGTGCAGCGCGATCTCCCGCCCCTCGATCCGCGCCTCTCCGAAGGCGTCGTACGGCATCCAGTCGCAGTCGAAGAGCGCGTCGTCGAGCGCGTCGGTCATCTCATCCGGGCGGATCTTGTCGCCCGCGTGGTAGCTCTGGCCGAGGAAGAGGAAGGCGACGGGGGCGACGTGGCGGCCGCCGGTCAGCAGGAGGCTGAGGCGGCTGGAGTAGTCGGCGTAGAGGCGGTAGAGCGGGTAGCGCGGTTCGAATCCGCCGTTGTAGAAGTAGGGCGGGCAGTCGGTGTCGAAAGGCGCCCGGGGGTTGAAGGAGTGCGGGATCATGAAGTTGATGCCGCGGACCTGCATCTGGTCGGTGAGCCACTTCATCTGGGGGTAGGTGAGGTCCTGGCCGTACGCGCCGAAGATCTCGCACATCGCGATGTCGCCGGCCTTGCCGTAGACGTGCGAGATGGAGCTCCCCAGCTTGGCCATCTGCCAGAGCCCGACCTTCTTCTGGCCGGGGTAGAACTGGCGGCAGACGAGGTCGATTCCGCCCATGTCGCTGTACTTTTGGAGCTGGACGAGGTTGCCGGCGCAGAGCCGCCGGCTGTAGAGGTCGGTCCCGTGCTCCATGAAGTGGCCCATGGAGAGGACGTTCCGCTCGCGGCACCACCTGGACATGCCGCCGTACATCGTCCGGCCCCACGCCTCGGCGAAGGCGTCGGCGTATTGGTACTTCGCGGCGACCTGCTCCTCGCCGGCCAGGCTGAACTTCCATGCGACGAGGGCTTTCTTCCAGTCGATCTTTCGCTCGGCCAGGAGCGTCATGAGGTCGGAGCCCCAGTCGCCGGGCGTTTCCGGCTCGTCGTAGAAGTAGCCGGATATCGTCTTGCCGAAGTCGTCTCGGAACCGGTCGTAGTGGGGTTGGTAGACGGTCCGGAGGAACCAGTCGACGCAGTCGGGGCTGGCGCCGTCGACGGCGATCATCTTCTGCTGCATTCCCTTCGGCCCGGTGAAGGTCCACCGGAACGTCATGACCTTCCACCGCCCGGCGGGGGCGTTCCAGGATAGCGTGCCGTCCCGGACGTGCGGGGCGAGGTCGACGAGGCTCGCCCCGTCGATACCGACGCCCGTCTCCCGCCCGGCGACGGCCCCGATGAACTGCCGGCCGCCGCAGCCGGGGAGGGAGACCGCCTTCGGGCCCTCGACGTCGACGGCCTCCGCCACGAGGGTCTTGCTGCCGTACTCGGGCGGGACCTTGCCGCCGACCATCTGACTCGGCCACCAGCGCTCGTCGAAGATCCACATCTTCAGGTCGAGCGCCTGGGCCTTCTTCAGGCAGATGGCGAGGTCGCGGTACCAGCCGGGCCCGAGCCAGTCGTTGTGGGGGCGGGACTCGGCGGTGAAGCAGCCGTTGCCGGCCTCGGCGACGATCTCGAGCATCCGCTCGAGCTGTTCCGGGCTCTCGTCGCCGTGGAGCCAGAAGAGCGGGCCGGTGAGGCGCTTCGCCTCCATGGGCAGCTCGCGGAACTGCTTTTCGATCAGGGCCCAGTCGGGCTCCTCCGGGGCGGCCCAGGCCGGCGCCGCCAGCGACAAAAGCAGAAGCGAAACGGAAGCGTGCATCCTCATGACGTTCCTCCTGCAAGGTCTTGGCGCATATCCGTGGCGTCCTTGGCGTCTTGGCGGATCAGCCATCACCGCGGGAACCAGGCCAGCAGGGCTTCGGCCACCAGGTCGTGTCCCTTCCGGTTCGGGTGGTTGATCTGGGACTTCAGGTCCTCCAGCCGGCCGCCGCCCGATACGTACCGCTTGAACGCCGCCAGGTTGTCCGCCAGCCCCACCCGGTGCTCCGCGGCCAGCCCCCGGATCTGCTCCGCGTGCCGGTTGATCGGATCGCCCGGGTCGTCCAGCTTTGCGCTCGTGTCGCCCGTGGGCGTCAACAGGATGACCCGGGCGCCGGCGGCCTTCGCCTTCGCAATCATCGCCGTCCACGCCGCGCGCGCCTTCTCGAGGCCGAGCCGCCGGTCGTTCAGGCCGTAGAAGTAGCCGGCCGGCACGCTGTGACCGTGACAGACGACGTGGACGGTTCGGTTCTGGGGCCACGTCTTCTTGAGAAGCGTCGAGACGTCGGCCAAGTACGCCGCCCGGTCGGCGACCTCGGCGCCCGCGGACGGCGGCGGCGCCAGGATCAGGATCGCCAGTCCCCAGCGCATCATGGTCGCGTCCCTCCCTCGCGGCTCATGGTTCCGCCACCAGGAACACCGACCGCACGGGCTCCAGTCGCAGCCGGACGCGGGTCACGTCGAAGCCCTTCTCGACGGCGGCCTCGCCCGCGCATGCGGCGATGCTCCCGGTATGGGGGTCCCACCACGCCAGTCGGTGCCGTCCGCGCAGCCGCACGGCGACATCCACCGGCGCGTCGGAGGAGTTGCCGAAGAACCAGACGTCGCGCCCCGCGACCGCCTTGTGGATGTACGAGAGGTTGCCGCCGGGGGTCGCCGGATCCGACTCGAACGTCACGTCGTAGACGTCGAGCAGGGCGTCGAGCGCGGCCTTCAGCGCGGCGGGATTCGGCGACGGGAGGAAGACCGCCATGCCACCCCGGTCGTTTCTCCGGATAGCCCCGCCCCCTCCGGCCGGCCGCGCGAGATTCCGGCCCTCCGCGTCGAGGATCTCGATTTCGGCGATCGAGACGCTGTCGGAGGCGATGGCGTCGACGCAGAGCCGGACCTTCGAGGCCGTTACCGGGGAGACGGGGATCGCGGCGTTCGCGCCGAGCCGCCCGCCTTTCGCGACCTCGACCCACGTCGCGCCGTCCCACGCCTGGAGGCGCCAGGCGCGCGTCCGCTCGAAGGCCTCGCGGACGACGGCCTTCGCGACGGCCTGCGGGGCGCCGAAGTCGACCTCCAGCCACTGCGGTCCCGGGTCTCCGTCGGCCGCGTTCCACCGCGTCGCAGGGTCGCCGTCCACCGCGTTCGCGGGGTCGAACCCGCCCGCCGCCCAGGCGCTCGAGGCGGTGGCCCTCGGGAACGCGCCCTCCGCCGCGGGCGCGGCGCCGAACATCGCGGCGACCGCCTCGCGCACCTCGGCGTCCCGCCCCGGCTCCGCCGACGTGTCGGGAAGCCGCGTCGTGGCGACGACCTTGCCGCCGGCGTCATAGAAGGCCTTGATCTGGCGCAGGGAGCCCCAGGCGATGGTCCGGGATCCCGGGATGACGAAGACCTTGTAGTGCTCCGCGTTGATCCTGTTCTCCAGGCGGATTTCGGCGCCCACGACCCGGCACCGCTCCTCGAGCACGTCGGGGTGGACGAACGTGAAGTCGCGCCGCACCTTCAGGGCGAGCGCCTCGCCGACGTCCAGGTAGTCCGCCTCGGGCGGGACGACGCCGCCCACATAGGGCTTGAGCGGCCCGTCAAAGTGATAACCGGCCTGCAGGGTCGCGATCGGGTAAAGCACGCCGATATCGGCGACGTGCCGGCCGCCCTGGAGGAGGCGCTGGAGCCGGCCGATGTACGCGTTGTACTCGGGCAGCGCCGGCCCGTAGGCGGCGTTCCCCGGCGAGAGATCCGGTTGGAAGATGACCTTCGCCGGGTCGTACCAGACGGCGTGGGGCACCATCGCGTTGATGCCCTTGGCGAACTGGTCCATCGCCTCCTTGTAGAGATTGGCCGGGGGCATCCTGTCGATCCCGCCGTAGCACTCGGTCAGCACGAGCGGCCGGTCGTAGTTGTACGCCGCGGAGCTGACGAGTTTGTACGCCTTCGACGCGCGGCCGTAGGCGAAGACCTGGTCGATCGCCGGGATGTCCTGGTGCCGGAAGGCCTTGATCAGGTCGCCGCAGAGGCCGACGGGGTTGACGATCTCCTCCTGGTCCACGTGGCCGGTCAGCCGGATCCCGTGGGCGCGGCACCAGTCGTTGAGGACCTTGGGGAAGCCGGTCGCGTAAAGCTCCGCGCGGAAGCCGAGGAGGGCGTTCCGGGCGGAGGCCGTCTCCGGGCCGATGTCGAACCAGAGCGCCGGGTAAAGCGGGGCCGGGTCGAAGCCCCGGGCCCGCCGGAACTTTTCGTTGAACGCCGGCGTCCACGCCCGCCCGCCCTGGATCCAGTGGAAGGTCGGCTCGTCGTAGAAGGCGCTGTCGATCGTCGTGCCGAAGTGCGACGGGAACTTCGCGAAATAGGCCTCGTAGGTCAGCTCGACGAACCGCCGGACGGCGTCGGGGTCCAGATAGTCGACGAGGCCCCGGGCGCCGTCCGGCACGCACGTGAAGAGCATGATCTTCCAGTCGCCGGCGGGGACGTCCCAGGCCAGCGTCCCCTGCTTCACGTGCGCCGAAAGGTCGATTCGCCGTTTCGTGGCCGCTTCCATCGCGACGGCGCCCATGAGGGTGCCGGCCGGGACGGGCTGTTCGAAGGCCTTCGGGCCGGTCAGGTCGACGGCCTGCAGGTCGAGGCGCTTGCCCAAGGCCTCCGGGTGCCTTTGGGCCAGCAGCCCCCCCGCCGACCCGCTGGGGAACCAGTACTCGTCGTAAAGGCAGAGCTTGAGACCGAGCCGCGCGGCTTCCTCGACGGCGATCCGGTACTGGTCGAGAAACTCGGGCGTCATGAAGGCGGGCGTCATGTGGCGGGCGGGGAGGATGCCGACGCCGGCATAGCCGTGTGCCTTGCAGGCCGCGAGCTGCTCGCGCGTCCGCTCGGCGCTCAGCGCGCCGTTCCAGAACCAAAGGGGGCGGGACTTGAAGCGGAGCGGCGGGTCCGCGAAGTCGCGGCGGAGGCCCGCGTCGGAGGGCCGGTCCTCCGCTCGGGCCGGACCGCCGCCCAGGGTCAGGACGGCTGCCAGCGCCGCGAGCGCCGGCACGACGCGCACGAGGGGCATGCGAACCATGGCTCGGGCTCCCGTTCCCGAGGCGATCCCGCCTCATTCCGCCGCCAGCAGCCGTACGGGGCCCAGCAGCCCCGACGCGACCGGTTTCCACTCCTTGCGGATCGCGATGTTGGTCTTCGTGAGCCGCTGGTCGGGAGGCCGGTCTCGGTCGCCGACCAGGCGGTTGCGCCACGAGTTGGTCACCTCGACCTCGAGGGTGTTGCCCGCCGTCTTCACAGCCCGGGTGATGTCGACGCGGAAGGGCGGGCACCAGAGAATGCCCAGGTCCTGGCCGTTCAGCCGCACGCGCGCGATGCCGGTGTCCTTCACCTCGCCGAGGTCCAGCGCCAAACGCGCGCCGGCGGGGGCCGCTTTCTTCAGGTCGAAGGCCGTCCGGTAGACGGCCGTCCCGGAATAGAAGCGGATACCCTCCTCGGGCCGCTCGGTCCAGCTCACGAGCGCGTCGAAGCGCGCCGAGGCGGGAGCGCCCCAGGCCGGGTCGAAGCGGACTTCCCACGGGCCGGCGACCGGCTGCACCTCCCGCCAGGGGGTGGCGTTCGGCCCGTCCCGCCGTCCCTCCGCCGCCGGCTTCCGGAGGACGACGAAGCGGCTGCCGTGCGGCGGCAACTCGAGTGGCAGCACGGTCGTGCCGTCCTCGAACGTGAACGTCGCGGCGTCTCGGATCGAGCCGTCGACGGCGTCCCAGAGCTCGGGATGCCGGCCCGTCACCCGGAACCGGGCCGTAAAGCGCTCGACGCGTGCGCGCTGGTTGCACACGAAAAAGACGTCCGCGTCTCCGATCGTATAGTGGATCCAGTCGAGTTCCGCGCCCTCGGCGGTGTCGGCGAAGGCGCAGTCCGGTTTCAGGCCGTCCGCCAGGAGGGCCTCTCGCGCCGCCATCCCCCAGAGTACGCGCCCTGCGCCGGCCGCGCGGCTCCCCCGCGCCGCCGGGTCGCCCGCGCCCCACAGCGCGTCGGCCAGGCGCTGGAACTCCGCCGCTCCTTCGGCTCCGCCCTCCAGGCTGACCGCGCGGATCGGCTTGGGCCCGAGCACCGTCGCCCCGGCCGCGACAAGCCGGCTTGCCTCGCGCAGCGCTTTGAGCGAGAGGACGCGGTGGTCGGGCAGCGCCAGCAGGCGGTAGCGCATCCCGCTCGGAAGCGCCAGCCGGCCGTCTTGCACGGAGAGCTTTGGCAGGAGCTCCTCGTTGATCACGTCGTAGTCGAACCCCGGAAGCGCCCCGGCCGGGTCGTCGCCCTTGCGGCGCGCGATGTTGGGGACGTGGTCGCCGTAGTAATAGAGGACATCCGCGACGAATCGCCCCTGCTGTACCACGAACTGGCAGCGGGCGAGGTAGCGGGTGAAGGCCCCGGCGTATGGCCACCAGGTGACGTTCGGGTTGAAATGCGTCCCGGCGAAGTACTCCTGGCCCGGCAGACCCATGTTCGTGGGCGAGCACGTGAACGTGTGGACGAAGGCCAGGTTCAACCCGTCGCACAGCTCATGGTCGAAGGTGGGCTTCTGGGCGGCCCAGAGGACGTCGTCCCAGTGCGGGCCGATCGAGGTGAAAATCTCGGCGCCGACGAGCCGTTTGCCGTAGATGTGCGCGGCCGAGGCGGCCTGCTTGACGAAGAAGCGCGCGGAGGGTGTCGGGCGGTGCGGGGACGGCACCCACGCCTCGCTCATCATCAGTTCGCTGCGACCGTAGTTCTTCAGGCCGTCCAGCGGCCCGGCGTGCGGGCCGGCCGACTCGGGGTGGATCGCCAAGCCGCGCTCGCGGGCCAGCGCCGCGAAGCGCGCGTAGTGGCGATCCGCCACGCAGTCGGAGATCGTCTTTCGGAAGTCGGCCAGGAAGGCGTTCGACGCGTCGCGGCTTTCGACGATGCACCCGGCGATCACCGGCAGCCAGGGGAGGGGGTCGTAGCCGCGGCGCTCGCGGAATGCGCGCTCGAACCCCTCCGTCCAGTTCATCCCGCCGCACTCCCAGCTGTCGGTGTGCAGGTAGCGGAGGGTCTTCCCGGCCAGGGGCCCGATCGCCTTCAGGAGGGGCTCGACGCTCCGGTCCCAGTAGGCGCGCAAGGCTTGCTCGCTCATGTAGTCGATCACGCGGCCCTGCCACGCGCCGCTGGCGGTGGAGACGTGCGCGCCCGTCGGGACGCGGCCGAAGCGGAAGACGCGCCACTCGCCCTCGGGCACGCTCCAGGCCATGGTGCCGTCCGGCCGCAGCCGGTCGGTCAGCACGACGACGTCCGCCGCGCGCGCGTCGGCCTCGTTTCCGGCGCCCGGGTCGTCGAAGAGCAGCGGGCGGCAATCGGGCGCCGAGCCGCCCAGCTCCTGGAACAGGGCCTTCTTCGTCAGATCGCGGATCGGAGCCCGCGCTGCGGCGCCCAGGGGCCTCCCGTCGCCGTCCAGCAGCGCGATCTCCGCGATCTGGACGTTCCGCGGCGCGTCGGGCGACCGGGGATCGTAGCCGCCCGTGACAAGCACCCGGAGGGCGGCGGTGCGGCGCGCGTCGAAGCGGACCGTGGCCTCCGTGCCGTCCGCCACGTCGAAGGCCTTGACCTTGCGGAATGTCCGGCCGTCCTGCGATTCCTGCAGCTCGCACCGGCGCGGTCCATAGCCCGGCCGGCCCAGCAGCGTCACGCCGCCCACGCTGGCCGGCTCGCGGAACGCGAACGTGACGGTGACCGGGCGCTCGGGCGTCGGGCCCTCCGCGGAGACCCAGCAGGTCGCCGCGTTGCCGTCGACCATCCGCGCGGGGGGGATCTCGGCCTGTCCCGCGCTCGCCTTCATCTCCCACGACGCGCCGGACGCCGCGGCGGCGAGCGGCACGGCCACGACGGCCACGTCGCGATAGCAGCCGTCGCGCGCCGGGGGCTGCGCCAAGCGGCCGGTGAACGGCCCGGGGCCCCGGGCGCGCGCCTCGGACCAGGCCAGCCGGTGAGCGGACTCGTCGGGCGTCACGTCCGGGCCGCCGAGGTTCCAGCCGCTCTGGATGCTCAGGCTCAGCTCGAGGCCGAGGCGGTGCGCCTCGCGGCAGGCGTGCGCGAAGCGCGCGGTCCATTCCGGGCTGCCGAAGAGCGGCCCTGCCGGGACCCGGGTGTGCCCGCCCTGCGAGGACCCGTCCGCGTCGAAGATCAGCGCGCCGCTGAAGCCCTTCGCCCGCATCTCCTCCAGGTCGCGGGTGATCGCCTCCTGCGTCACGTTGCCGTTGAGCCACCACCAGAAGCAGCGGATGCCGGCGCTCTGCGGCGGGTCGGCGAAGCCGGCGTCCAGCTCCGAGGCGGGGGAGGGCTCCGCCTCGACGGCCGGCAGCACCAGCGCGGCGAGCGCGAGGGCGACCCCCCGCATCCCATGCGTCATGATCGGGCTCCCTTTCCGCCTGTTCCTAGCGCGACGCCGGCAGCACGGATGCGAACCGGTACGCGCCCGATCCCACCGCGAAGACGGCCGCCCCGCCCTCCATCCGCTCGAACGTCACGCCCTCGGCTTGTGCGGCGGGTCGTCCGCCCTCGGTCACGGCTTCCGCGTTCGTTGCGGGGACATACACGGTGGCCGCGCTGTTCGGCGGGATCACGACCTCCAGCTGCAGCGCGGCGCCGTCACGCGCCCAGTGGCTGACGATCTTGCCGTAGAGGGATTCCACGCTCGTCCTGGCGAACGTCAGATCGCCGACGACGTGTGGCTTGATGACGAAGCGCTTGTAGCCGGGGTGTTGGGGGTCATGGCGGATGCCGCCGACGCCCTTGATGAACCAGGCGGCCACGCCGGTATAGCACGTATGGATCTTGCTCGCGCAGGTTGACGACCAGTATTCAGGCCAAGTCGTCTCGCCCTGCTCAAGAAAAAAGCCATAGCCGGGTGGCGTCGTGTTGCGGAGGTGCCGGTAGAGTACCTCGTTCCATTCCGCGTCTTCAATCAAGTAGTGCAGGAGCACCGGCAGGCCGGAGCTGCCCATGTCCAGATACGGCCGCGTCTCGGTGATTTCCTTCTTGAGATGCGCGATCACGGCGGGCCGGACATTTTCGGGGACCGCGCCGACATACAGCGGAAAGGCCAGATGCACCTGTCGCCCGTCCAGATAGACATGGCGTTCCGCGTCGAAGAAGCATCTGTGGATGCGCTCGCGGAGCCGGCCCAACCGTCCGGCGTACTGCGCGGCATCCTCTTTCTGGCCGAGGGCCTCGGCCGCATCGATCATCATCATCAGATCCATGGCGTACACGCAGTTGTTGAAGAGCAGCGCTTCCCGGGTGGGGCCCCATTCTTTTCGCTCGCGAGGGGCCGCCCAGTCGCCGAGAAATCGGCCCCCGTCTTTCAGGTAGGGGGTGAGGAGGCCGCCCGATGGGTCGGACGCCTTGGAATCGAAGAACGCCATCAATCGCTTGCCTGTGGGATACGCGTCCGCCAGGATCCGCCTGTCCCCGTTTTGGCGGTACATCTCCCAGCTCACGGTCAGGGGGGCGCTGCTCCAGAGCGGGCCGCCCCACGTGTTGCGCATGTGGGGAGCGACAAACCCCAGGGATCCGTCTGCGTGCTGCACATCGCGCCAGTTCCGCACCAGGTGCGTGTAGAAGGCCCCGGCGCGATAGTTCGGCAGACCGCATCCCCAGGCTGTCGCCCAGGCCACTTCGCCGTAGCCGAGTCGTTCGCGGTGCGGACAATCCATGGTCACGCCGTTGAGCGTGTTGGCCCGAAACGTCCAGAGGTCGGTCTCGTAGATTCGGTTGAGCTGTTCATCGGAGCATTCGAAATGCCCGGTTCGTTCGAGATCCGTGCCGACCGCGTACCCGACGATGTCCGCTAGCTGCGGCCGGTAGTCCAGGCCCTCGATATGCACATAGCGACCGCACGCATAATTGAATCGGTGGCGAAAGGTGCCGGGGGCTTCGCCGAAGAGGTAGGTGCTTTGCTGCCCGAACTCTCCTCGGCTTTGGGGATCATCGGCGATCAGGAGGGTGACCTTCCCGCCCGGGCTGCCGCGCAGATTCCGAATCTCCAGAAACCCGGTGAAGTTTCGTCCCAGATCCACCGAAAACGCCCCTGGGCCGGAGGGGTCTATCCGCACCGGCCGGATCGTTTCGATCACGCGGTCCGGCTCGACCATCTGGGCGGAGAGGATCACGTCGCGGTCGGTCGCCGTCGCATGGGCCCAAGGGGCGTCGTCGAAGTCGGCCGTATTCCAGTTTTCGACTCGTTTCCCCGCGTCAATCTGTTCGCCGCCGTACCCCCCGTGTCCGCAGTGCCCGATCGATCGGCTGTGGCTGGGATGACATTTCCAGGTTTCATCGGAAACCAGGAGGTGTTTCTGGCCGCGCTCCGTTTCGATCTCGGCCTGGACGCGCAGCGCCGGCTTTGCCTTGAATTCCTTGAAGAATCGCGTCCACCCGTCGCCGTGCCATAGCGCCAGGACGTTTGTCCCGGTTCGCAAGTGGTCAGTCACGTCGTAGGTGACATAGAGGGCTCGCTTGTCGATGCGGGAACCGGCGGGAGCCAGAACGCGGTCGTCGGCCTTCGCTCCGTTGACGTAGAGTTCGTGATAACCGAGCGAGGCGACATAGACACGGGCTTTTACGGGGGAGGCGTCCAGCGTGAACGTCTTCCGGTACCACACATGGACGTCGGCGGCCGGCAGGGCCGCCAGCGTGGCCAGCGGCAGCGCGAGTCCCGCCCGATATCCCGCGCGTGTCATGGCGCCTGCCTCCCCCGGCCCGGGGCTGTTCCGCCCGCTTCCGAGGGCTCGGTCAGCTCTTGGAGTAGGTGATCAGGTGGCGACTGGCCTGCTTGAGGAAGAGGATCGCCCAGCAGGTGTTGGCGATCTTGTAGCCGGGGTCGGCGTCGCTCCACGACCCGTCCGCGTTCTGTACCGCGAGGAGATTCGCCGCGCCCTCCGAGAACCAGGGCCGGTCCCCGAACCACTGCGTCCCCGCCAGCGAGCCCGCGCGCTCGACGGAGTAGATCCAGTAGTACTGGAAGCGCTTTCCGCGGTTGCCCCAGGGGTCGCCGGGCGCCCGATCGAAGGCCAGATTCCGGGAAAGCCACGCGAGCCCCTTCTGGACCCGCGTGTCTTTGAGCGGGTCCTGCCTCCGATGGCCGAGGCAGATGCTCAGCGTGCTCACCGCACCGGCCGTCATGCTCCCGTAGGACGCGCCGCCGCGCCCCTGGTAGCACCAGCCGCCGTCCTCGTTCTGCTGCTCCGTCAGCCACCGCTCGACGAGTCCGAAGGTGTCGTCCGGCGGATAGATTCCCGCCGCCATGCATGCGGAGAGACCGAGCATGGCGTACTGCGTGTTGGAGGCGTCGTGTCCGTTGCCCCACGTGCGGCGCGCGACCGTCATCCGGCGCTTGACCTGCGTCAGGCGGCCCGACGGCGCCGCCGGAGGGACGGCAATCGCGCCGGGTCCCGAGGCAACGGCCCGCGACGGGGAGAAGGTCAGCTTCGGCAGGGCATCGAGCGGGACCGCCTTGCTGTAGCCCCAGTGCCCGTCGCGGTCCTGGTTATCGACGAGGAACTGCGCGCACTGGACGATGTCGGCGGACATCCTGACGGCGTCGAACTTCCCGAACGCCTGGGCGCGGATGGCCGTGGCATACGTGTGGGCCAGGGGGAGGGCGCGGGCGTCCTGGACGAGCTTGATGACGACCGGGTCGTCTTTCGGCACGCCAGCGTTCAGCAGCGCGTAGAGGACAAGCTCGAGGTAGGTCTCGCCCTCGTGGAGGGGGTGGATGTCGGAGACCGGGGGAAGCCCCTCCCGCGCGCGGGCCGCGAGGAACTCGGCGGCCCGGACGACGGCGGCGTCCACTTTCGCCGGGTCGACCGCCGGCGGCGGCTTCTCCTGGGCGAGGATCGGCGCGGCGACAGCGACTCCACATGCGACGGCAGCCAGACCGATCGTGAGCCGGGGCATCGCCTTCTCCCTTGAATTCAGGACGGTCGCTTCATCGTGGTGACCCGGCGGGAAACTTCTCCTCGGCCGCGCTCCCCGCGCGGAAGCCGGCGCCGCCCTCGAGGGAGTCCGGGACGCCCGTCGTGAGAGCCTCCCCGCCGACCGGGAACGCCTCCGCCGCATCGATGCCGCAGGCGGTGGCGCTCGCCGTTCGCTCCGGAGGGTCAGGCATACGCCCCGAACTCATGCGCGGCGTCGTACATCGCGACAATGTTCTCGGGCGGGACGCCGCCCTGGATGTTATGGACGTTGTTGAAGACGTAGCCGCCGCCGGGCTTGAAGGCCTCGAGGCTGCGGCGGACGTGTTCGCGGACCTCGGCGGGGGTCGCGCGGGGAAGGACCTTTTGCGAGTCGATCCCGCCGCCCCAGAAGCAGAGCCGGTCGCCGAAGTCCCGCTTGAGGCCCGCCGGGTCCATGCCCGCCGCGCTGATCTGGACGGGGTTGAGGATGTCGATCCCGTTGTCGACCAGCTCGGGGATGAGCGGCCGGCAGCCGCCGCAGGTGTGGTACCAGATCTTCGCCTGCGTGCGGGACTTGACGTACTGGACGAGGCGCTTGTGGCGGGGCTTGACGACGCGGCGGTAGAAGTCGGGGCTGAAGAGCGGACCCTTCTGGCCGGCGAGGTCGTCGCCGATCATGATGACATCGACGACATCGCCCGCCTCGTCGAGGAAGGCGCGAAACCAAGCGAGCCAGAACTGGAGCGTGCGGTCGAGGATCGCCTCGCAGAAGGCGGGGTTCTCGACGGTGTCCATGAACCAGCGCTCCAGGCCTCGCAGGTACCAACCGATCTCGTAGACGACGCCCGCGATCCCGCTCACCACCGCGTAGGGGGTGTTCTTCCGGATCTCCAGCGCGCGCTCGCGCAGGCCCGCAAACCGCCCGGGGTCGTCCCCTTTCGGGAAGGGGTAGTCCTTCACGTCGTCGATCGTGGCGTCGGCGAGCGGGTGGTGGGTGATGTCCATGTAGAGGCCGTCGTCGGCGGGCATGGACCAGCGGATGCCGAACTCGTCGACGAGGTCGATCCAGGCCTTCCCGTCGCGGACGGCGCGGACGAGGCCGCCCTTCCATCCGGCGGCGGCGGCGGCGAAGACGTATCGGGTGTCGACCCGGAGGCGCTCGAGAACGCGCTCGTCGGGGCGGGCGAGCTGCTGGACGGGATCGAGGATCTCGACCGCCGCGCGGATCCCGAGGTGATCGAGGAGGCGGCGGTAGGCGTCTCGGTGGATGCCGGTCTGGTTGCCGCCGAGGTCGATGGGGACTCGGTCGGGGACGCGGTGGTCGAGGGCGGCGAGGAGCCGGTCGCGGGAGGTCATCCTGTCGCGGCGGGCCATGGGTCGCCCCTCCGGGGCCGGGCGCGGGCCGGTTCGCCGGGGGCGGGGGACCGGCTGAGTCAATTTGTCATATTTGTCCGCGCGACGCCCCCCCGCTTTCGGTTGTCGCGCCACCGCCCCTTCGCGTACAATGATAGCGGGGCGGCCGGCTTCGGGCCATGCCCAAAGTGACCTTTTCTTTGCACAAATTGACATGCCTCGGGACGCCGCCTGCCGCCCGCTCTCCGCCCGGGACAAGCGCTCCTGGTTCCGCTATCGGCCCGTCAGCCCGTCCGCGCGCGCGTGGGGCGTCTATGTGGCCGACGCCGGCTACACGCTCATCCCCCCCGGCTCGCCCTATCCGCCTTACCGGCATCCTGCGGGACACCATTTCACGTGGGCGGAAGGCCGGATCCTCTCCTCTTTCCAGTTCGTCTATCTCAGCCGGGGGGAGGGGGAGTTCGAGACCGGCCCCAGCGGGCTCCAGCGTGTCCGGGCGGGAGACCTCTTCATCGTCTTTCCCGATATCTGGCACCGCTACCGCCCCGATCCGCGCACGGGATGGGACGAGTACTGGCTGGAGTTCGACGGCGATTACGCGCGGCGGTTGATGGCCCGGAAACCGTTCGCGCCCGACCGGCCCGTCCTGCGGGTCGGCCATCCCGAGAGCCTGACCCGCCTTTTTCTGGAGGCGATGGAAACCCTTCGACACGAACCGCCGGAGCACGAGGCGCTCCTCGGCGCGCTGGTCGTCCAGGTGATCGCGCAGACGTTGTCGGCGGTCCGGCGGCAGCGGCGCGAGGGGCGATCGGAGGAAGAGATCGTGCGGGAGGCGAAGGCGTTGCTGGCGGACGCGGGGGGCCGGGCGGTGCCGCTGGCGGGGATCGCGGCCCAGCTCAATCTCGGCTACACGACGTTCCGGCGGCGCTTCAAGGGGGCGACCGGCTTCTCGCCCCGGCAGTTCGCCCTCCACGTCGCGATCCAGCGGGCGGAGGACCTGCTGGCCCGGACGAGTCTGCCGGTGGGGCGGATCGCCGAGGAGTTGGGTTTCGATTCCATTTATTACTTCTCGCGGCTCTTCAAGCGGAAGACGGGCCGGTCTCCCGCCGCCTACCGGAGCCTTCGACGGAACCCCGCCGGGCGCCGCTCGAAGCCCGGTCCCGGCGCCACGTTTCCTGTATGATGTGTCCCCGACCGCGCACCCGTAGGCGGAGGCTCACGTCATCGGAGGAGACCCCGTGAAACGGCCGCTTCCGCCCTCCCGGGTCCTGCTGGCCTGCGCCCTGGCCGGCGCCGCGCCCGCCGCGGCGGCCGAAAAACCCAACATCATCTGGATGATGGCCGAGGACATCTGCCCCGACCTGTCCTGCTACGGGGTCAAGGCGGTCCAGACGCCGCACCTGGACCGGCTGGCGGCACAGGGGGCCCGCTACACGCACGCCTTCTGCACCGCGCCCGTCTGCTCCCCCTCCCGGTCGGCCATGATGACGGGCATGCACCAGAATACCATCGGCGCCCACCAGCACCGGACGGCCGGCAAAAAGCCCCTCCCGGACGGGGTCAGGCCGATCACGCATTACCTCAAGGAGGCCGGGTACTACACCGCGATCGGCTGCGGTCATTCGGGCAAGACCGACCTGAACTTCGCGACGGACCCCGCGTTCGACGGCAAGGACTGGACCGGCCGAAAGCCCGGCCAGCCCTTCTTTGCCCAGATCTCGTTCGGCAACACCCACCGCCCCTGGGGGCGGGACACGGAGCGGCCCATTGATCCCGCGTTCGTCGAGATCCCTCCCTATTACCCTGACCACCCCCTTGTCCGTCGGGACTGGGCCAACGGGTTAGAGGAGATTCAGAAGATGGACCGCCTCGTCGGCGGCGTCCTGAAGCGCCTCGAGGACGAGGGGATCGCCGACTCCACCCTCGTCTTCTTCATCGGCGACAACGGGCAATGCCACATCCGGGGGAAGCAGTTCCTCTACGACGCCGGCCTGCACGTCCCCCTGATCGTCCGGTGGCCCGGCCGGGTCCGGCCGGGGACCGTCAGCGACGATCTCGTGATGACGATCGACATCTCCGCCGCCCTCCTCCGGGCCGCCGGCTGCGACCTGCCGGCGCACCTGCAGGGGCGGGACTTCCTCGACCCGGCGACGCCGAAACGGACGCACGTCTTCGCGGCGCGGGACAAGATGGACGACACGCACGATGCCATGCGAACGGTGCGGACGAAGGAGTTCAGTTACATCCTCAACCTCATGCCCGAACGGGCGTGGTGCCAGCTCAACGAGTACAAGGAGCGCTCCTATCCCGTCCTTGCGCTGATGAACGTCTTGCACCTGAAGGGGCAGTTGACGCCGGAGCAGGACCGCTTCCTGCAGCCGACGAAGCCGGAGGAGGAGCTCTACGACCTTCGGAAGGACCCCTTCGAGCTGCGCAACGTGGCGGCGGACCCCGCGTACCGGGAGACGCTGGAGGCGATGCGGGCCCGGATGGCCGAGGAGCGGAAGGCGGTCCGCGACGAGGGGGTCACGGAGGAGTTCCGCAAGGGCGGCTGGCCGTCGACCTACCCGACGAAGTCCCTCGCGGAGTGGGAGGCGATCCTCAAGGAATGGGAAGCGCACCTCTTCGAGGGCAAGCCGCGGCCGGGGGCCGCGGCAAGGCCGGCCAAGCGGAAATGAAGACGGGGTTCTTTGCCTTTGGAACGCGCGGCGTGCCGGCCGGGGCCCCGCGTCCCGCCGGGCCGGGGCGGATCTCCGGCGCCCGCCGCAAAACGTGGCCAAGACGGGGGCTTGCGGATATAATCCGCCCCCGCTTATGAGCACGACTCCGATCCCCGAAGCGCTGCTTCTCGTCGGCCCCACGGGGGCGGGCAAGACCCCCCTCGGGACCCTGCTGGAGTCCCGCGGTCTCTGGAAGCGGCGCTGCTACCACTTCGATTTCGGCGCCAACCTGCGATGGCGCGCTTCGATGGAGGGGGCGGATTCCGTCCTCACGCCCGAGGAGCGCGCTTTTGTCCGGAAGCTCCTCGAGACCAACGCCCTTCTCGAGGACAAGGACTTTCCCATTGCCCGGAAGATCCTTCTCGATTTCCTCGCCCGACGCGGCGTCGCGCCCGGAAACCTGGTCGTTCTCAACGGCCTGCCCCGCCACGTCGGCCAGGCGGAGGCGCTGGAGCCCCTCCTGCGCGTTCGCCTCGTCGCCAACCTTGCGTGCGAGCCGGAGACCATTCTCGAGCGAATCCGAACCAACGTGGCGGGCGATCGTTCCGGGAGGACGGACGACACGCTCGATGCGATCCGCCAAAAATTGTTGACGTACACGCACCGGACGACGCACCTGCTGGCCTATTACCTCAAGCAGGGGATTCGGGTCGTGACGGTGCCGGTCGAGGCGGGAACAACGGCGGCGGAAATGCGGGCGCGGCTGGAGACGGAGGAATGACGCCCGCCGGGGCGGGATGCGCCGCTGCATTCGGGCGGGCCGGCGTCATTCCAGCTTGAGCGCCGTCGCCCACACCCCGCCGGGCCCGGACGCCGCCAGCCGCAGCCAGCCGCCTTTCGCCGACAGGCCTTCCCAGGGCGCGCCGGGGGCCGGGGCGGGAAGCGGATCGAAATCGAACGTCGCGTTCGCCCGATCGAACAGCGCGCGCGCGCCGGCCGCGTCGGTCCCGCCCGCGACGGGGGGGAACCGCGGGTCGACGGCGCGCAGGCCGACGACGAGCGTTTCGGCCCCTTCCGGGCGCGCCGCCTTCCACGTCCACCCGTCGAGCGTCCGCGCCGCCGAGGCCTCGAGGGGGGCGGGAAACCGGAGGCGCGTCGCCGGGTCCCCGAGCAGGGCGTACATCAGCATCCCGTCGCGCTTGAGGCGGGCGACGGCCCCGTCCGAGGCGAGCTTGCCGTCGATGTCCCGAAGGAATGACTCGACGAGGAAACTATTGGCCTTGAGGGCGTCGCGTTGGGCGCGGAGCCAGAGCGCGCCGAGCCGGGGCTCGCGGCGCCCGACCGCTTCCAGGGCGGCGATGCCGGCGTAGTAGCCCGGCAGCGGGTGCACGGTTGTTGTCGCGGCGATGACGGCCACGGGCCCGCCGGGGAGGGAGAAGAGGGTCTCGGCGAGGCCGGGGATCGGCCGGGCGAAGTTGCCGGCATCGCTGGCGAGGATGAGAAGCGGGGACGCGGGGGGGCCCTCGGCGAAAGCGGCGCGCGCTTCGTCTGTTCCGAGCCCGATCTCCGTTCCCGCGTGCGTCATTGCGGAGAAACGGTCCGGACCGGCGTGCCCCAGGATCGTTCCGAGGACAGCCCCCGCGCGCAGCTCCCGCGCGAACCGGGCCGGTTGGTCCTCCGGCCACCCGCAGAAGGGGAGCCGGACATCCCCGGTGAGGAGCCATGGGCGGATCCACCCGGGGATGCTTCCCTGGATCGCGTTGACCAGGGCCGTCGCGGCCGTGATGTCCACCGGCCCCGACGACGGCTCCATCCGCGGGGCGCCGGCCCAGACCACGAGGCGCAGGTCCGCCTCCGTGGCCGGCCGGGCCTCGTAGGCGAGTAGCTTGCCCACCGCGCGGGCGGCGTCCTCCCGGGTCCGCACGGGCAGGCGGCCGACGGGTATCTCCGGAACGAGGTCGCCGTCGAGGTCGCCCCAGAGGGCGTCGGAGGCGTAAGTTTCCGCCAGCTCCGCGCGCCAGCGGAAGAGGGCGCGGCGCTTCGCGGGCAGGCTCCAGGCCGCGTCCTCCTTCCCGGGCTCGTCGTCGCCCACGAGGAGGAGGAAGACGGGGCGCCTCAGGCGGAAGGGCTTGACGGCCCCCGTGAGGGGGTCTTTGCGCAGGATCGCGGGGGGGACGCGGAGCTCGGGGATGCCGGCCAGCGCCTCGTCGAGGGGCCGATCGGAGACGATCACCTGGAATCCGTCGGCCTGCCGCTTCGCCGCCAGCGGCTCGACCGCTTCGATCAGGCCCGGGCGGCCGACGGCGAGCCAGAGGGGGCCGGCGGGCGGCTCCGCGGCGGCCGCGGCCCCGCCTAGGGCCAGCAGGGCGACGGCGCGACGCAGGACGCCATCCGGCACCCGTTCCTTCCAGCGCATCCGGCCTCCCGCGCCCGCGCCGCCGCGGGCTCACGCCTTGACGATCTTTTCCCGCCCCTGCTTCACCCCCCGCGTCGCGTTCCGGGTGTCGATCACGAGCGGGGCGTGCTCGACGACCGCCGCGTAGTCCACCGCCGTGTGGTCGGTCACGATCAAGACCGCGTCCTGGGTGCGGAGCGTCTCCGGCGTGAGCGGCGTCGAGTCCATCCGGATCGCGTGCTTCCGCATCTTCGGAAGACGCGGGACGTACGGGTCGTGATAGGCGAGGGCCGCGCCGCGCTCCTGCAGCAGCTCCAGAATCTCGAAAGCGGGCGACTCGCGCGGGTCGTCCACGTCCTTCTTGTAGGCGATGCCGAGGACCAGCACGCGGCTGCCCTTCACGGGCTTCCCGCGCTCGTTCAGCGCCTCGGCGAGTCGCTCCACGACGTACCGCGGCATGGACGTGTTGATTTCGCCGGCGAGCTCGACGAAGTGCGTCGTCGCGCCGGCCTCCCGCGCTTTCCAGGAGAGGTAGAACGGGTCGAGCGGGATGCAGTGGCCGCCCAGCCCCGGCCCCGGGTAGAACGGCTGGAAGCCGAACGGCTTGGTCGAGGCCGCCTCGATCACCTCCCAGACGTCGATCCCCATCTTCCCGAAGACGACCTTCAAGTCGTTGACCAGCGCGATGTTGACGCTCCGGTAGATGTTCTCGAGGAGCTTGGCTGCCTCGGCGACCTCGCAGGAGGAAACGGGGACGACGCGCGCCACCGCCGCCGCGTAGAGGCGCTCGACCGCGCGGGCGCTCGCGGGATCGATCCCCGAGACAATCTTCGGGATGCCCTCCGTCCGGTACTTCGGGTTGCCCGGGTCCTCGCGCTCCGGGGAGAAGCCGACGAAGACGTCGACGCCGACCGTCAGCCCCCGCCGCACGAGCGGCGGGACGACGATCTCGCGCGTCGTGCCGGGGTAGGTCGTGCTCTCGAGGACCACGAGTTGGCCGGGGCGGGCGACGGAGGCGATCGTCTCGGCGGTCTTCTCGATGAAGGAGACGTCGGGGTCGCGCGTCGGGGTGAGCGGCGTGGGGACGCAGATGAGGAGAGCGTCGGCCGCCGCAAGCCGCTTCGGGTCGGCGGTCGCCGAGAAACGGCCGCTCTCCCGCATGGCGCGGACGGTCGGCGTATCGACGGAGCGGATATAGCTCTCGCCGCGATTGAGCGCCTCGACCTTGGCGGCGTCGACGTCGAAACCGAGGACGGGGAAGCCGGCGGCGTGGAAGGCGCGGGAGAGGGGGAGACCGACGTAGCCCTGGCCCAGGATGGCGACGAGGGCCCGGCGGGCGTCGATCTTCGCGAGGAGGGTGTCGCAGGTCGGAGTCGGCATGGGAGTTTCCCGGACCCGGCAAAACGGCAACGGGGGCCAAAATAGCATGCCCTCGACCGGCACGCCAACGGGAATTCGGGGGGACTCAGTTGACAGAACCCGTCAAATCGGCTAATAATCGCACTTTGTTTTATGGGGAGTTCTTATGGGGAGGCCCGTCCGGCGACGGGCGGGGCGTTTTTGAATCCCATTGGAGAGGGGTGCGTATGGCAGCACTGCCTGATTATGTCGCCTCGGCCAAGCCGTTGCCGATGGCGAACCGCGTGCCGTGGTACAAGACCACGGCGCAGACGTACGCGGGCATCATGCTCTGGTTCGTGTTCTGGGATCAGGTCCCCGGCGGGGCGACGCTCTCCCAAGGGCTTGGAACGGCCTTCCTGGGGCTGATCGGCGCCGCGCTGATCTGCCACTTCCTCTTTTACCTCGTGCCCGGCATTCTCGGCATGTCGACGGGGCTCCCGCTCTATGTCGTAGGGACCTCCGTGTACGGCGTGCAGGGCGGCTTCATCATGCCCGGCCTGCTGATGGGCCTGTTGCAGTACGGCTGGTTGGCGGTGAACGCCTTCTTCGCCGGCATCCTGCTTTGCGCGCCGTTCGGGCAGGGCGCTGGGACGGTGGCGCATGCCGTCGTGGCCACCGCGTGGACCATCGCGGCCGCCTTCATGGGCGTCATGGGGATCAAGTACGTGGCCCGCGTCGCCACCTTTCTCCCCCTCATTCCGCTCGTCATCCTGATCGTGTTGCTTGTAAAGACGATCGGCGGCGTCGGCAGCTTCGACGCGGCGAAGGTCATCCCGGCCGACAAGGTGATTTCCTCCTTCGACGTCATCGCGTTGCTGATGACCGTGATTGTCGGCTTCTTCGCCACGGCGGGGGCCGCCGGCACGGATATCGCGAGCAGCAACCGGGACAAGAAGGACGTGCAGTTGGGCGGATTGGCCGGCATCGCCGGCGCGACCATCTTTGCCGGCGGCGCGGCCCTCCTGATCGTGGCCGGAGCGCACGGGTTGGGCGTGGCCAAGCCCAGCGACGTGAACCCGACCGCCATGATGGCTGGGGTCATGGGCGAAAATGTGGCGAAGGTTTTCTGGTACCTCCTGGCCATCGCGGCCTTCCCGCCGGCGTGCTTCTCCTCCCTCATCGCCGCGAACAGCTTCCGGACGACGCTCCCGCAGGTCAAACCCGTCATCTCCTGCGGTCTCGGGACGATCGTCGCGATCATCCTGGCGGTGACGGGCTATGCCGGCGACGCGGTCGGCGTCTTCAGCGTCATCGGCGCCTCCTTCGGGCCGATCTGCGGCGCGATGGTGGCCGACTATCTCCTCGCCGGCGGCAAGTGGGCGGGCCCCCGCGCGGGCTTCAACCCGGCGGGCTGGGTCTCGTGGGCCCTCGGGTTCGTCGTCGGGGCCAGTGGGTTCATCGCGAAGATCAACGGGCTGGAGTTCTTCGGCAAGATCCCCGCGCCGCCCGTCGCGGCGTTCATCGTCGGGTTCGTGGTCTATCTCGTGCTGGCCAAGGCGGGGATGCAGAGCAAGACGCTTGAGATGCCCGGCGCGGCCCCGGCTCCGGCGCCGGCCGGCGGTACGGGCCAGCCCGCCTAGCCGTCGTCACGATCGGAACGTAACGAACGGGCGCGCCTTTCGGCGCGCCCGTTTTTTTCGGGCGGAGGCTGGACTCCTTGGGACCGGACCGTCCCTTGCGACGGTCGCAGGCCCCCGCTATAGTGGCCCCGGGTCGTGCCCCTCCAGGATGGATCGCCGCACCGTGCAACGCCGGACCCCGCTTCCCGCTCCGCGTGTCCGGGCCGCCGCGCTCATGGCGCTCGCCCCTGCCTTGCTGGGCGCCGAGGCCCCGGTCCCGGCACCCGGCCCGGCTCCCGCCTGGACGATCTCCCGGGACGGCTGGACCCTCTCCCTCTCTCCCGACGGCGACCTCCTCGGGTTGGCCGATCGCGCCGGGTGCGAGCTGGTCCGGCGTGGCGCGGGCGACGGCCGGATTCGCGTCGCCCTTGTCCCCCCTGGGCGACTCCCGGTCGAGGTGGACGCGGTCGCGCTCGTGCCCTGCACGAGGCCCGTCAAGGCCGACCGGACGCCCGACGGGGCGGTCTTCGACTATGTTTTGGGCCCGGCGATTCCGCTTCGCGTCCATGACGAGATCCACCTCACGACACTCGCCGGCGCGCCGGCCGTGAGGCGCGTCGTCCACGTCGCGCCCGATCCGGCGCCGCTCGCGGCGGACGTGGTCGTTGCCGTCGGGCATCCGATCGGCCTGCCCGGTGTGTCCCGGCGCGTGTTCGTGCCGAGACGGGACGGGCGGGGCGCCGAGGTCTTCAATGCGCCGGGACGCACGTGGATCTGGGCGCTGGGCGGAGCGGCCCGGGCGGGAGCGGACGCGGAGCCGCTCGCGATCCCGCTGCTTGGAGAGTCCGATGTCGGGGCGTCCATCCGCTTGGCGACGTTTGCGGATCCATCTCTGACGACGGCGTTTCGGCTCCCCCACGAGCCGGGCGGGGTCCCCGGGGAGATCAGCTGGGTCTGGACGGGCACGCGGGTCCCGATGAAGGAGGGCGAGTCCCGGACGCTTTGGACGGTGATCCACCCGGGCCCGGCCGGTGCGGCGCTCGATGCATGGCGCGCCGGCGCGCTCGCCGGCGTCCCGGCGGCTCCCCCGTGGCTGCACGATGTCGCGCTCGTTCACGCCGACCGCCTCAGCCGCGGCGGGACGGGCTGGTTCGAGGATGTCGAGGCGCTCGGGCGGCTCGTCCCGGAGCCCGACCGTCCGAAGGTGCTGCTCTTGCTCCATGGCTGGTACGACCTCGTGGGACGTTACACGTATGACGCGAAGACGGGGCGGCTCGAGGCGTCCTGGACGGCCGGCGGGGGGGGCGGCGGCGGGGTCCCGATGTCGCGGGAGGAGGTGAGCCGGCGGCTGGCGCACGCGAAGTCGCTCGGTTTTCGGGTCGGGCTCGTGTTCGCGGAGGGCATGCAGGCGTGCGACGGCGTCGCGCCGGCGGAGACGCTCGCACGGTCGTCCCGGACGGGGCCGGACGTGCGCGGACCGGCGGTCGTTCTCAACCCGTGCCACCCGGACGTGCGCGCGCGGGTCCTTGCCGCCCTCAAGGCGCTGCTGGCGGCGCACGGGAAGGAGATCGATGCCTTGGCCTGGCTCGAGACGTCCGACGTGCCCGCCGGAGCCGTCGGTCCGGCGGAAGCGCCCGGATACGCGGCCTTCGAGATGATGCGGCTGGTGCTGGCTTGCGTGAAGGAGACGGCCTTCTCGCATCCCGGCGTGGCGTTCCTGGCCGGGGACGTCCCGGGGGCCGGGGGCGCACCCTGCGCCCTGATGGCGCACGGGTGCGTGGCTGGCGGGGGCTTTCGGCCGGAGACGTTGCCGTTCGGGCTCTTTCCGGCCCTGGGCGGTGTGCTCTGGCCGCTGCCGCGGAACGAGGCGGCGCCGGCGTCGGCGCAGCGGGAGGTCGTCCTGCGCCTCGGCGTTCCCGTGGCCACCGCGAGCGGGTGGGGGGAGACTCCGGGGTGGGCGGGGATGCCGGCGGCGGAACGGGATGCGCTGCTGGCGCTCTTCCGGGAGCGGGCGGCGCGGCCGCAGCGGACGCGATGGCTGGCGGAATGACGGATGCCGGCTGTCATTGGCCGCGACCCGCGAACGCCCGGTAATAGGCTTTTCGGAAGGCGTGTCCCGCCTCGACGTCCGTGACGCATCGATCCCAGTCGAGCGCCGGGCGGACGGCCGGGGGCGGCGCGGGGATTTCCTTCCCCGCGAGCGCTGCGGCGAGAACCCGGAAGCGGCGGCCCCACGCCTTCTCGCGACCGTCGGCGGTCAGCAGACCGGTGAGCCGCGTCACGTCCTTTGCCTCGGGGTGGTCGTACAGTCCCCAGTTGAGCCAGCCGACCGCGAGGCCGCGGGTCGTTTCGACCAGGCTTCCGCACCAGTCCGCCTGGTCTTCCTCGGTGGCCTTCGGTTGTTTGTCGAACGAACCGCCCCCGTACCAGCCGAACTCTGCGATCACGACCGGCTTGCCGGGCCGTGCGGTCTCGCGGACCACGCTTTCGAGGTACGCCAGATTTCGCGACGCGCCCTCCGGCCCGCGGTATGGATGGGCGCCGTGTTCGAGCGGGTAGAAGTGGATCTCCAGGAAATCGAGAAACGGGGCTTGGCGCGACGGGCGGAAGGCGGAGTAGTGCCGGACGCTCGGCAGGAGGGCCGGCACGGACCATTGGATCAGGCCGACGGTCACGAGGGCGTCCGGGTCGGCGGCCTTGATGGCGGCGGCCTGGCGGCGCGTCCAGTCGTCCGCGACGGACTCTCGGAAGCGCTGGTAGTCGAGGAGTCGGCGGTCGCCGGGGCGGTTCTCTGGCGGCGGGGGCGGGACGCGTCCCCAGGGGATGTCGGCTTGGGGAACGCCCCAGGCGGTGGCGGCTTCTGCGGCGGAGGCGAAACGCGTTCCCACCCAGGCATTCCACTGCGCCTCGAGAGCGGCGCCGGTCCACCCGACGGTCGGCTCGTTGAGGAGGTCGTAGGCGAAGACGACCGAGCGGCCTTTGAGGCGGGCGGCGAGGCGTGACCAGAATTCCTCCTGGGCGCGGAGGAGCGTTTCGTCCGCGAAGCGGTCCCCGCGTGCCCAGGACGGCGTGCCTTCCCAGTGGTCGAGGCCGGTCGGATGGACGTAAAGGCCGGCCGCCTCGACGAGGTCGAGGAGTTGGTCGAGCCGGCCGGCGCCGACGGGATCGAGGGCGTCGGGGGTGGGGGCGAAGGAGCCGTGGGTGAGGAAGACGCGGATGCAGTTGGCGCCCATCTCGCGCAGGCGTTCGAAGTCGCGGCGGGTGGCCTCGGGATCGAACTGTTTCCAGACCTGCGGGGCCCAGCCGGTGCCGGGGCGGAAGTAGTTGACGCCGAAGGGGACGAAGGGTCGGCCGCGGGCGTCGACAAAGGAGCGTCCGTCGGGGGCGATGCGGATACGGGGGAGGGGGGCGGCGCCGAGGGGCGGCGCGACGTGGAGCAGCGTGGCGAGCAGGATCCAAGCCGTCACGTGTCGCATAGGACGTCTCTTATTCCTGACCGGCCGCCGGACCGAGGCCTTGATACCTGGATCATACTCCAGGCATCAAACTATCCCTTACTGGCTCAAATACCCCGACGAGGCCCGCGCCCTCCTCACCGCCATCCGCCCCCTCGTCACCCGCACTTTCCGCCGGATCCGCAAGGACAGCTGAAGACGCTCGCACTCACGGTCCCTCCTTCAACTTCTCCAGCAGGGCCTGCGCCCGCGGATTATCGCCCCGCTCCAGCATCTCCCGCAACGCATCCCGTACCGTCATCCGCAAGTCTTCGTCCTGGGGCCCGAGCGACGTGATCCGCTCCAACTGCTCAATGGCTCTGGGCACGAAAGATTGTCGGTACCCCATTGCCAGATCCTTCAGATCGCTTCCCTTTCGTGCCATGATCGTCGTTTCCACCTCGACCGCCTCCGGCAAAGGCGAACAGGAAACCGCGACGCAGGCCAGAAAGCGTCCCGTCTCCTTGGGGGCCTGGAGGATCCCCCTGGCCCAATCCAGGATCTCCGGGGCCCCCGTCGCGGCCAATGCCGCGATCTGGCACCAGTCGCGCTCCTCATACGGGGGACCGATACGTTTCCGGAGCAGCGTCCGGCCCTCTTCCATGCCGCGCGCCCCGAACCAGACGCCAAGGAACAGAGCGTCCTCGTCCGAAAGGTCCGGCAACTCCAGCAGGCCCTTCATGCCGCGCACATGCCCTGCTCCCGCCGCGTCCCGAAGCGCCAGCAACACACAGGAGCGCCTTTCGCGACGCTGCGGATCCGATGCAATCCGAATGAGCGACTCGACCGATTCCGGGTCGTGGGTCCGGCGCACAAACCGGGCGGCGGCCGCCAGTTCCCCGTCGGACAGGGGGCCCTCCTTCAGCAGACGCCGGACCAGCGGCACGGCCTCCGGATGCCGGCCGTGGGCAAAGGCCCACAGGACATTCGCCCTTGCGGATTCGCTTTTCGCCAGCACGTAGAGCTTCAGGAGATCCGCGTAGGACTTGTTCGGGTAAGGCGTCTCGAAGTGGCGCTGGATGTCGTCGGCCAGCCCGTCCGGGTAGATCCGCTTGTCGCGCCCGGGCTCCGCGGCCTTGATCCCCAGTTCCGTCAGGGCCGCCTTTTCCTTCTCGTAATCGCTCAGGGCCGCAATGCGGACATAGTGCCGGACCGCCTGCACCCAGGGCGAGTCGGGCCCGTCGACCTCCTCGTTGATGCGGCTGAACGGCGCGCCGCCGACAAAGCCATTCCCCCCGTAGAAGCGCAAGAACAGCACGTACAGGCGTCCGGTTCCGTAATCGTAGGCGTTGCCCTGTCCCCGTCGCGCGCCGTCTCGCGGCCTGCTGAAATCGTTCTCGTCGGTCCGGCTTACATCCGTTTCAACCCCCACCGCTTCGACCGTCTTCCCCACGAAGGGACCCTTGATCACGTCCAGAATGCGGAAGCGCACCCAGTATGCGTCGTACTTCCCTTTGAAGCATTCCGCCGCACGCGCCAGCACGATGGCGTCGGCCTCCTTGACCAGATCATAGTTGGAGGGAAGAAGGGCCCCTTCGCGAAGCTGGAAGGCCGACAGGCTCGGCGGCAGGATCGCCAGCCACAGCAGGAGTGCCGGCCAGACGAGGCCTTTCATCGCCCCTACTCCGACAAGCCGACGTCCGACGCGTCGGTCGGCGCCTCCGGCCCGTCGCCCGCCCCGGCTCCCGGTGCCGGCCGCCCCTCCGTCGCCTCCCCCCGCCGGTAGGCTTCCGCCAGAAGGCTGACCGGGTGCGCCACCGTCACCGGCAGCCCGGCTTCCCGGAGGCCGGCTTCGATCTGCAGCACGCAGCCCGGGTTGCCCATCGCGACGATCTCTGCACCGGTCTTCCGGATGTGGGTGATCTTTCGTTCCAGGAAAACCCGTGCGTCCTCCGGCCTTGTCAGGTTGTAGATCCCCGCGCTGCCGCAACACCAAGTCGACTCGGGAAGCTCCGTCAGCGCCAAGCCGGGGATCGACCGGAGGATTTCGCGGGGCTGGGCGGCCACCTTCTGGCCATGGACGAGGTGGCAGGCCTCGTGGTAGGTGACGCGGGCGGAGACGGTTCCCGTCGGCCGGGCGAATCCGATCGCGATGAGGAACTCGGAGACGTCGCGCACGATCGATGCAAAGGCCCGCGCTCGGGCTGCCCACGCGGGATCGAACGCCAGGAGGCGTCCGTACTCCTTCATGAAGGATCCACAGCCCGCCGCGTTCACCACGACGGCGTCGAGGGGGCCTTCCGTCTCGAACGCCTCGATCAGCCGGCGTGCCGAGGCTCGCGCCGCGTCGAGATCCCCCGTGTGTCCATGGACCGAGCCGCAGCATCCCTGGCGCCGGGGCACGATGACCTCGCAGCCGTTCCGGGCCAGCACCTCGATCGTATCGCGGTTGACGGCATGGTAAAGGAAGTCCATGACGCAGCCGGCGAGGATCCCGACCCGGAATCGCCGCTCCCCGGCCGGGGGCGTGCGGCGGGGCAGCGGATCCGGGGGAAAGGGGGTGATGTGCCGCGGGCGGATCGCGAACGCCTCCCGGACCCGGCCCGGCAGGATCCGGACCAGCCCCGATCGCTCGGCCATCTCCTCCAGCCCGACCCACTGGGCGGCACGCAGCGCGGATGCCGCCATGCGCATGCGGTCGCGCGAGGCGAAGAGACCGCGCAGCAGGACTTGGCGAACCAGCCGTTTCGGAGCCGGGCGCGGAAGGCGGAAGAACTGGGCCCGCGCCGCCTCGACCAGCTCCCCGTAGCGCACCCCGGCCGGGCAGGCCGTCTCACAGGCGCGGCAGTCCAGACAGTAGGATAACGTCTCTTCGAACCCCGGAAGGGGGCCGAGGTCGCCGTCGACCGCGGCCTTGATCAGGCGGATCCGCCCGCGCGGCGAGTCGCGCTCGAGTCGGGTGACCTGGTAGGTGGGGCACGCGGGAAGACACGCGCCGCAGCGCATGCACTGGACCAGTTGCTCGTAGTCGGGCAGGTCGGTGCCCGTGAAGGTCCATCCGGCCCGCTCCTGCGGCATCGGCTCGGCTCCTGCGAAGGATCCCGTGTTCGAGTCTGCCGGGCTCACGGCCCCCGGCGCGGGGCGTGGCGGCGTCACGGCTGCCCGATGCGCCGGAGGAACTCCGTTTCATCGACGGTCTCGATCCCGAGTTTTCGAGCCCGTTCCAACTTGCTGCCGGCGCCGGGGCCGGCAACGACCAGCGTGGTGGCCTTCGTCACGTTGTCGGCGGTGCGCGCGCCGTGCGACGCGGCGAGCCGCTGCGCCTCGTCGCGCGTCATCCGCTCGAGCCGCCCGGTGAAGACGACAAGATGGCCGGCGAGCGTGCCGCCGGTCGGGCGCGCCTTCGCCTCAATGCAGACGCCGTTCGCGAGGAGGCGGTCGAGCATCGCACGGTTTCGCTCGTCCGCCAGATAGGCGTGGAGGCTCGCCGCGACGACCGGACCGACCTCGTGGATGGCCTCGAAGTCCTCGCGCGTCGCGCCCCGCAGCGCCTCCAGCGTGCCGAAATGGTCCGCCAGCGTCCGGGCCATCGTTTCGCCGACTTGGCGGATGCCGAGGGCGAAAAGGAGTCGGTCGAGCGTCGTGCGGCGGGAGGCGTTGATCGCGTCGAGGAGGTTCTGCGCCGACCGCTCCGCCATCCGATCGAGACCGAGCAGGTCCTCCCGGGTCAATGCGTACAGGTCGGCCGGGGTGCGGACGAGCCCGCGCGCCACCAGCTGCTCGACCACCTTCTCCCCGAGCCCGTCGATGTTCATCGCCTCGCGCCGGGCGAAGTGCAGGATCGCACCTCGAATCTGCGCGGGGCACCCGGCATTCGGGCAGCGAACGATCACGCCGCCCTCCTCGCGGACGGCCGCCGTCCCGCAGACGGGGCAAGCGGCCGGCATCCGAAACGGGCGTTCCGCCCCCGTCCGCCGGCTCGGAATCGGTTTGACCACCTCCGGAATGACGTCTCCGCCCCGCGTCACAACCACCGCGTCCCCGATCCGGATGTCCTTCCGCTCGATCTCTTCCTGGTTATGCAGGGTCGCGCTCGAGACGGTCACGCCACCGACCTCGACGGGGTCGAGGACCGCGACCGGAGTGAGGGCGCCGGTCCGGCCGACCTGGACGACGATGTCGCGGACGACCGTTACCTGCTCCCGGGGCGGAAACTTGAAAGCGACGGCCCACCGGGGATGTCGCGCCGTCGTCCCGAGCTCCTCGCGCAGCGCCAAGTCGTTGACCTTGATCACGATCCCGTCCACCTCGACCGGCAGGGCGTCGCGGCCCTCCATCAGGCGACGATGCTCGGCAAGGATCGGGTCGAGGCCGGCGCAGACGACGAGAGGGCGGACGACGGGGAGGCCCATCGCCGCAATGGCCTCCAGCCCTTCGACATGGGTCTTGAAGGAACGGCCGTGCACGCGACCCCATCCGTGGACCTGGACGGACAAAGGCCGCTCCGCGGTGACCCGGGGATCGAGCTGGCGGAGGGATCCGGCGGCCGCGTTGCGCGGGTTGGCGAACGGCTCCTGGCCGGCTTCCAGGAGCCGCCGGTTCAGGGCGAGAAACGGCTCGCGCTCCATGACGACCTCGCCGCGCGCCTCGAGCAGCTCCGGGGGGGGCTTGCCGCGCAGTCGCAACGGGACGCTTCGGATCGTCCGGATGTTCTCGGTCACCCGCTCGCCGACCCGGCCGTCCCCTCGCGTGGAGGCGACCTCCAGCGCGCCGCGCACGTAGACCAGCTCGACGGTTGCCCCGTCGAGCTTCAGTTCCGCGACATACTCGACCGGGTCCTGGCGGCCCAGCTGGCCGAGGATCCGGGCCTCCCACTCCCGCAACTCGGTCTCGGTGTGGACCTTGTCGAGGCTGGCGAGCGGCAGGGCGTGCTCGACCTTCCCGAACGCGTCGCGGGGGGCGCCCGCCACGCGCTGCGTGGGGGAGTCCGGCGTCACCAGGGCGGGGTAGGCCCGCTCGAGCGTCTCCAGCTCGCGCAGGAGGGCGTCGTACTGGGCGTCGGAGATCTCCGGGTTGTCGAGGACGTAATAGCGGTGGTCGTGGTGGGCGATCTGCTCGCGCAGCTCGCGCACCCGCCGCTCCGCCTGCGTCCGGTCCGCGTCGGGTGTCGTCATGGCGGGGACGAGGGGCGGACAGGGCCGCCCGGTCAGGCCGACGGGCGTGCTGCGGCCAGCCGCTTCTTCCGGGCCTTCCGGCGCTTTCGCTGCTGGATGTGGAGCTTCGAGACGCGCATTCGCTTCTTCATCGGTCCGGTCTCCTGTGCTGCAACCTGTGCAATCGATGCCGCATGATGCGATCGGGAAACGCCCGCCTCAGGTCAGCCGGCGAAACCGCGTCGTTCCCGGCGGGGGCGCCCCCGGGCGCGTCCCCGGGCGGGTCGCCGGGCGCGTGAAGACGCCCGTCAGGCCGGTGGAGACGCGGGGGATTCGGCCCGACGAGGACCCGGTTGACGGCTTCGGCGGAGGGGGCAGAAAGGGGGCCACCAAGGCCTGCAGCCGCTTGACGGGGGCCGGCTGCGCCCCGCCTCGTTTGAACTGGAGCGAGCGGAAGCCGTCGATCTGCGCCTCGATGTCCTGCACCATCTCTTTCGGGCTCTGGTAGCGGATCTCCCTCTCCTTGGCCATCATCTTCTCGATGAAGTAGTGCATATGGCGGGAGAGCCGCTCCTTGACCCGCGGGGAATAGAGCTCCGCCAGCACCTGCTTGGCCATTACGTCGAGGCTGTCCGTTCCCTTGAAGGGGACCTCGCCGAGAACCATGTGGTAGAGGCTGGCCCCAAGGGCATAGATGTCGCTCCGAATGTCCACGCCGTGCTGCCCGCGCGCTTGCTCGGGGGACATGTACTCAGGCGTGCCGCAGGTCACATCGGCCTCGCCCGCCGCGGCCGATCCGCCTGCGATCGGCTGCGCGAAGCCGAGATCGAGCAGCTTCACGGCCCCCTCCCGCGAGATCATGATGTTCCCGGGCTTCACGTCGCGGTGGACGATTCCCTGCTGCTGGAGGTAGGCCAAGGCTCGGGCGGCTTGCAGCGTGATCTCCAGCGCCAGGTCCTCCTCGAAGGCGGCCCGCTCCGCCGCCGGCGTCTCTGCCGGTCGCTCCACCGGCTGCTCCGCGCCCGGAAAGATAGGCGCTTGGATCCCCTGCTGCCGCTCCAGCTCCTGCTGCATCCGCTCGAGGATTTCCTGGACGCTCAGTCCATCGATCAGTTCCATCGCCAGGAAGTAGAGCCCGTTGTGCTGGCCGGACTGGTATCCCTTGACCAGGTTGGGGTGATCGTACTGGGTGAGCAGCTGGGCCTCGCGGATGAAGCGGTCGCGGAAGACGGGGTTTTTCGCCTGGGTCGGCAGCAGGATCTTGAGCGCGACGGGCCGGCGGTCCGCCGTCGATTCCGCGCGGAAGACGGTCGCCATGCCGCCCACGCCGAGCTTGCCGACGATGCGGTAGCCGGGGATCGGCTCGGCCGGGTTGCCCGGCGGGCGGGGCACGGGACCGGTGGCATGCGGTTCCGCCGCGGGCGCGGCCGGAGCGGGTTCGGTTTCCACCGGAGGCGCGTCGGCGGCGCCGGCGGACGCCAGCGCGTCCTGGACCTCGTCGTGCAGCACTTTGATCCGGGGCGGCTTCAGCAGGCCCTGCTCGAGGCACAGGACTTCCGCGGAGAGCGCGAGTCCCTGGCTGGCGATCTCCTCCAGGCGCCGCACGACGCCGCGGGCCACCGAGTCGTCCAGCCACCGGTACTTGACCGCAAGGTGCAGGAACAACTGATCTTCGGGCGTGGGCATAACAGCGCGATTGTAGTTTCCCCCCTTGGGCATGTCAATGAAGGGCCCGCCCGTTTCTATTGACTCTCGGACACCCTTGCAGGAAAATATGCGCGACGCGAACCGGCGGAACCGGCGCGCGTCGGAAGGAGCCGGGTATGGGCGCCCTCATCCCCATGGAGCTGTCCAAGCTGGTCATTTCCGAGGTTCGCGAGGAGCAGGTCCTTGTTCTCAAGGAGATTCAGGGCGGGCGCAGTTTTCCCATCGTCATCGGCATCCACGAGGCGGCCGCGATCGATCGGGGCATCCGCGGGTACAAAGCCCAACGACCGCTCACCCACGACTTGGTGCGGAACGTCATCGAGGGGATGGACGCCGTGCTCAAGTCGGTCGTCATCAACGACTTGAAGGATAGCACTTTCTTTGCCACCTTGGTGCTGCAGCGCAACGGCTCCGAGGTCCGCATCGATTCGCGCCCGAGCGACGCCATCGCTCTGGCCACCCAGATGAAGGTCCCCATCTTTGTCGACGAAGCGGTCCTCCAGGAAGTCGGGGCCACGGAGGGATGACGTTTCGGCTCATCGCTTCCGGCGCGTTGGCGGAACTCCTGGGGCATCACGCCATGGCCCGAACCTGCACGCTTGCCCGGCTCCTGCTGGCGCTCGCGGGCGCCCTTCCTGCCGGGGGGGCGGAATCGCCGGCCGTTTCCGCCGTCGCGCCGGATTACACCAGCGGCTTCGCCATCGGTCCCTCCGCCCGCGTCCTCTTCGCCACGCTCTCCGGCGACAGCTATGCCGACCGGGACCTGGCGTACGGCACGGACCTCGACCTCCGCGACGAGCTGGGCCTGACGGGCCTGGAGCCCCTCCCCGAGCTCGGGCTCAAGCTCGGCTGGTGGGACGCGTGGTCGCCCGACCGGAACTTCCGGTACGGGTTCGAGGCCCGCGGGCTCTGGGGCGGGTTCGAGGGGAAGGAGACGCTCGGCGTCCCGATCGTCTTCGACGGGGCCTCCTTCGCGGCCGGCGAGCGCGTCACGTCCACGCTCTCGCTCGACTTGACCCAGGTCCACTGCGTCGCCGGCTGGCTGTGGGGGACGGAGGCCCGGCACGTGCGGCTCGATCTCTTTTTCGGGATGTCCGTTGTCGGGACGGAACTGAAACTGAAAGGGGCCGCCCGCTCGGAGTCCGAGAGTCTGAGGCTGATGGCTTTCGGGGGCGGCGCGCGGATCGCCTACGCCCCTTGCGCTTGGTTCGACGTCGGCCTCGACGCCGCCTATTACGGGGCCTCCTTTCACTGGATGGGCTGGGCTTACGACGAGTACGAGGAAGTGAGCGAGTTGATCGACCTTTCCGCCCACGTCAGCGTGTGCGTCCACGAGTACGCGGCGGTCGAGGTCGGGTACCGCTTTCTCGACGCCGAGCTCTTCCGGGAGCGGGAAGATTACTACTCTTATTGGCAGGACGAGGTCGCGTTCGATTGGACCTTGCAGGGATGGTACCTCGGGGCGACGATCCGGTTCTGATCCCGGGTCGGCTGCCGGACGACGCACGCCCGGGAGGGGTGGCCGAGTGGTTGAAGGCGCCGGTTTTGAAAACCGGTGTGGCCGTCAGGTCACCGGGGGTTCGAATCCCCCCCCCTCCGCCACGGCCGCCGGGGAGGCCTGTCGCCGTGGCGGTCCCTGATCCCTCCGCGTCTCGTCGCTTCTCCTGGGCTTCTTCACAACCCCGCGTGACCGGCTTATAATCCGTTTTTCATCGGGACCGGGTGGGAGCGTCCGGATCGCCATGCGGATCGCGCTCGCGCAGATCAACCCGACGGTCGGCGACTTCGCGGGCAACGCGGCCGCGATCCGGGACGCCGCCGCCCGCGCCCGAGCCGCCGGCGCGGGGCTCGTGATCTTTCCGGAGCTGGCGATCTGCGGCTATCCGCCGAAGGACCTGCTCGATCGCCCGTATTTCGCGGAGGACGCGCGCCGGGCGCTCGAGGCCCTCGCCCCGCAACTCGAGGGGCTCGCGGCCGTCGTGGGCTTTCCCGACCGCAACCCTGCGCCGAAGGGGCGCGCCCTCTTCAATGCCGCCGCCGTGATCGAGGGCGGCCGTATCCGGTCCGTTCACGCCAAGGCCTTGCTGCCGACGTACGACGTCTTCGACGAGGCTCGCTACTTCGAGCCGGCTCGGACGGTCGAGTTGGCGAGCGCCGGCGGAGCCGCCCTGGGCGTTTCCATCTGCGAGGACCTCTGGAACGACGAAGCGTATTGGCCGCGTCCGATCTACCCCTGGGATCCGATCGAGGCGATCGCGGCGAAAGGCCCTCGCTTGATCCTGAACCTCTCCGCCTCCCCCTGGGTCGTGGGAAAGGACCGCCAGCGGCTCGAGATGGTCCGGGCCCAGGCCCGCCGTCTCCGGCTCCCCTTCCTGCTTTGCAACCAGGTCGGCGGAAACGACGAGCTCGTCTTCGACGGCAACAGCTTCGCCGTCGACGCGACGGGGCGGCTGCTCGCGAAGGGCCGGGCCTTCGAAGAGGATCTCGTGCTGGTCGATCTCGACCGCGGCGCCGGCGACATCCGCGACGCGGAGCGGGAGGAAATCGAGGACGTCCGCCGCGCGGTCGTTCTCGGGACCCGCGATTACGCCCGCAAGTGCGGTTTCACGAAGGCGGTCGTCGGGCTCTCGGGGGGCATCGATTCCGCCGTCGTGGCCGCCGTCGCCGCCGAGGCTTTCGGGCGGGAGAACGTCCTGGGCGTGACGATGCCCTCGCGATACAACCTCGCGGAGACGCAGTCCGATGCCGAGCGGGTGGCGCGGGCCCTCGGCATCGGTTTCCGCCGCGTTCCCATCGAGCCGATCGTCGAGAGCTATCTCAAGGTCTTCGCGGAGATGTTCCCGGGGAAGGGGCGGGACGTGACCGAGGAGAACATCCAGGCCCGCATCCGCGGCAACCTCCTCATGGCGATCTCCAACAAGCTCGGGCATCTCGTCCTTTCCACCGGTAACAAATCCGAGCTGGCGACCGGCTACTGCACGCTCTACGGGGACATGTGCGGCGGACTCGCCGTGATCTCGGATCTTCCCAAGGCGATGGTGTATCGTCTGGCGGAGCACTACAACCGGGCCGGGGAGGTTATTCCGCGGACGACGATCGACCGCGCGCCGACGGCGGAGTTGCGGCCGAACCAGAAGGACGCGGACAGCCTGCCGGAGTACCCGGTGCTTGACCCGATTCTCGAGGCGTACATCGAGCGGCTCCAGTCGCCGGCGGAGATCGTCGCGGGCGGCGCGGATCCGGCGGCGGTGGCGAAGGCGGTTCGGCTGATCGACGGCAACGAGTACAAGCGGCGCCAGGCCGCGCCGGGGCTGAAGATCACGTCGAAGGCCTTCGGCTTCGGGCGCCGGATGCCGATGGCGCAGAAGTACCGGCCGCCGATGTAGGCGGGGAGGCGCCAGGCGCGAAGCGCGTCGCGGGGCTCGAGGAGGAGGTCGCCGTGCGAGGTCCCGTCGGGGAGCGTGTGAAGGAGCCGGGCGTATCGGGGCATGGCGCGCGATCCCCCGACGGCGGGCCGGCTCTCATTCCAAGCCGTACGTCTTCAGTTTGCGGTAGAGCGTGCGCTCGCCGATGCCGAGGATCTTCGCCGCCTCCTCGCGGTTGCCGTTGACCCGCTTGAGCGTGTTCCGAATCAGCTCGCGTTCGGCTTGGTCGATGGAGATGCCGGAGAGGGCGGGAATCTCGACGGAAGAACTCGCCCCCGTCTTCTCGCGGAGGTAGTCGGGGACGTCGTCGGCGTCGAGCGTCCCGCTTTTGGACATGACAACCATGCTCTCAATACAGTTTTTGAGCTCGCGGACGTTGCCGGGCCAAGCGTAGCGGGCGAGGACGGCGCGGGCGGCGGGGGTGATGCCCTGCACGGGGCGCCGGTGGGTCGCGGCCAGCTCGCGGATGAAGTGATCGATCAGCAGGTTGATATCCGCCTGCCGCTCCCGCAGGGGCGGCAGCTCGAGGGTGACCACCTTGATGCGGAAGTAGAGGTCTTCGCGGAATTTGCCTGCCTGGACGAGGGCGGGGAGACTCTGGTTGGTGGCGGCGACAAGGCGGACATCGACACGGATCGGCTCGTTGCTCCCGACGCGGACGATCTCGCCGTACTCGATGACGCGGAGGAGCTTGACCTGCGTGGAGAGCGGCATGTCGCCGATTTCGTCGAGGAAGAGCGTGCCGTTGTGGGCGAACTCGAAGCGGCCCTTGCGCTGGTAGAGGGCGCCGGTGAAGGCGCCCTTCTCGTGGCCGAAGAGCTCGCTCTCGAGGATGTTCTCGGAAAGGGCGGCGCAGTTGAGGGGGACGAAGTGGTGGTGGCGCCGGGGGCTGTTCGCGTGGATGGCGCGGGCGATCAGCTCCTTCCCCGTGCCGCTCTCGCCCGTGATCAGCACCGTCGCGCTCGTCGGCGCGATCTGCTGCAGCACGCTGAAGATCCGCTGCATGGGCTGGGAGGAGCCGACGATCTGGCCGAAGCCGTACTTCGCGTCGAGCTGCCGCTGGAGCTCGATGTTGCTGCGCCGCAGGCGCTGCTTCTCGATCGCCTTGGCGACCACGGCGCGGACCTCGCCGAGGTTGAGCGGCTTGCGGAGATAGGTCGAGGCCCCCTCCTGCATCGCCTCCACCGCCGTTTCGACCGAGGCATAGCCCGTCATCACGAGCACCTCGATGTCCGGCCGCTTCTGGCGGGCCGCCTTGAGCACGTCCAGCCCGCTCACATCGCGCATGACGAGGTCGGTGAGGACGACGTCAATCTCATGTTGGTCGAGCAGCCGGAGCCCCTCGGTGCCGGAGGTGGCCACCAGGGTCTGGTATCCGGCGCGCTGGAGGCTCTCCGCGGTCGCCTCCGCGTGCGCCGGGTCGTCATCGACGACCAGGAGGGTGACATTGTCGCTGGACATGGGTTGCATCCTCATCCGGCCGGCGGGCGGCCTCGGGTCAGGAAATCGGGAGCTGGATCTGCACGCGCGTTCCCTTCCCGGGCTCGCTCTCCACCCCGATTTCGCCGTCGTGCTCCTCGACGATCCGCTTCGTCGTCGGCAGGCCAAGCCCGGATCCGTTCGGCTTCGTCGTGAAGTAGACCTCGAAGATCTTGTCGCGGTGCTCGGGCGCGATCCCCGTCCCGGTATCGGTCACCTCGATGTGAACGAAGCGCCGGTTCCGCGCCGTGCGCACCGTCAGCGTGCCGCCCCGGGGCATCGCGTCCTGCGCGTTCTTGATGATGTTGACGAGGGCCTGCCGCATCAGGGCGGCGTCGATCGAGATCGGCGGGACGGCGGGGTCGAGCACCGTTCGCACCTCGATCTTCCGCTGACGGGCCTCCGGCGCATAGAAATCCAGCAGGTCCTCCACGACCGCATTGATGTTGTGCGGCTCGCGGTGAAGTTGATAGCGGCCGGCGAACCGGAGGAAATCGCTCAGGACGCGCTCCAGCCGGTTCGTCTCGCGCAGCAGCGCATCGATTCGCTTGACGCTGCGTTGCTCCTTAGACGTAACCGGGTCCGCCCAGTCCTCCCGCAACAGCTGCAGATTGATGTTCAGCGTTGAAAGCGGGTTGCGGATCTCGTGCGCCAGCCCGCCGGCCAGCGTCCCCACGAAGGCCAAGCTCTCCGCCTTGCGGATTCGGTCCTCGAGCGCGGCGGCCTTCCGGCGCGACACGCGCAGGTAGATCGCCACCCCGGCCACAGTCACCGCAGCCAGCGCCGCCAGGGCGATCACGATGTAGACGGGGATCGCGAGGGGTTCGTCCATCCGGATTTCCCGTGATATTCCGGGGGCTGCGGCGAAAAGCGATGTATATCAAGAAGTTATGTCGAAGTCAATCCGGCTGTCAAATGCTTGACTTCGTTTGGCCGATCCGGTATATAAGCGCCCCTAGACACACGGGAGGAACGGCCGCATCGGGCGGACAGGGGCCTTCGGAAGGCCCTTTCCCGCCCGGTGACCCGATACCCAGGGGGCCACACCCGTTCCCATCCCGAATACGGCAGTTAAGCCCCTGGGGCCGATGATACTGGCGGCGATCTGCCTGTCCGGGAAAGTAGGTGTTGCCGGGCATAAAAAGGCGCAAGGGTCTGATGGCCCTTGCGCCTTTTTATTTTTCCGAGGTCGACCTCGACGGCGTGCGGACGCCGTCGTCACCAGCGAGAACGGGAACGGTCTCCCCGGGATCGCTGGATGACGCCGCGGGAACGGCTGTCCGTCACAACGTCGCCATCTCCCGCAACATCTGGGCGCGCGCCTCGATCTCGCCGCGGGTCAGCCGCTCGTGGCGGGCGGTGCCGAAATCCTCGACGCCGTAGGAGGCGACAACGGTGCCGTAGAGGAGGGCTCGCTTGAGTTGGCGCCAGTCGACGGTGTCGGCTTGGGCGAGAGAGCCCATGACGCCTCCGGCGAAGGAATCCCCGGCGCCTGTCGGGTCTACCACTTGCTCGAGGGGGAAGGCGGGGAGGGAGAAGGTGCGGCCGCGGGCGAAAAGAGACGCTCCGTGCTCGCCCTTTTTCACGATCAGGATCTGGGGCCCCCACTCCAGGATCGCCCTCGCCGCCGCCACCAAGTTCGGCGTCCGCGCCAGCATCACGGCCTCGGTGTGGTTCAGGATCAGCGCGTGCACCTCGCCGATCAGCCTGAGGAGGTCCTCCCGCGCCGAAGCGATCCAGTGGTTCATCGAATCGGCCATCACGAATCGCGCCTCCGGCAGCTGGCGCCGCACGGCCAGTTGGGTCACCGGACTCCCGTTGGCCAGGAAGACGAAGTCGGAGTCCCTCCAGGCCTCCGGCACCACCGGCTGGTAGTTCTCGAAGACATTCAGCTGGAGGTCGATCGTCTCCGCTTCCTGCAGGTCCCCCCGGTAGCGGCCGCTCCACCGGAAGGTCCGGCCTCCCGGCTGGACGGCGACCCCGGCGACGTCCACACCGCAGCGGCGGAGCAGCTCGATGTGTTGAGGGGGAAAGTCCTCGCCGACGATGCCGACCAGGCGGGGCTTGACGAAATGCCGGGCGGCCAGGGAGAAGTGAACGGCGGAGCCGCCGAGGCAATCCTCACGGCGGCCGGCCGGCGTATCGAGGGTGTCGAGCGCGATGGATCCGACGACGAGAAGGGACATGGGCGTCTCCCCTGCGCAAAGCGGTTCACGGGTGCGACCGGGGCGCCCCGCCGGCCGGGGGGCCCCTGGGGAGCCCCAGATTACACGGATTGGCGGGGATTACACAGAGTAATTATCCATCGATTCGCTCCTCCCGGTCCGCGCGGAGTCCATCGCCCCCCGGCGCGCATCCGTGCGCGGCCTATCGAAAGGCCGCCAGCTCCGACTGGATCATGGCATACAAGGCGCCGATCCATGCGGGCTTCCGGACACGGTGCTCGTCGGCGGGGCCCGTCCGGAAGTCGGCCGGGGCCAGAATCACCCGGACGTTCGGGAGGCCGGTGCGGGCGGCCAGGAGGAAGAGCTCCTCGATCGCTTCGTCGCCCATCGCCAGGCAGCCGATCGAGCTGGCGCCGCCGTGGATGTAAATGTCGCCGCCGGGGTTTGTCCGCCCCGCGCGTGCCGCCTGGTCCCGGTCGAAGGCGTTCGGATAGTCGAGGCGGAGGGAGAGGTGGTACCGGCTCTGCGGATTCAGGCGATCGACGCGGTAGAGGCCCTCGGGGACCTGGCGGTCCCCCTCGTGGAGCTTGGGGCCGGGGCCGCCGGAGGCGGCGAGTATCGGGTAGTTGCGGATGTGTCGCCAGGGGGCGTCGGGCGCGCTGCCGGCCCAGACCTCGAGTCGTTTTTCGGACTTGAAGCCGAGCCAGGCGAGGCGGGAAGGCGGGAATGGGACGCCGGCCTTTTCGACATACGGCCTGATCCGGGTCTCGGCGGCGGGGCCGAGGTCGCGGAGAACGGTCTCGACCGTCCGGTGGCCGGTCGCGCGTTCCGTCATCGGCTTTCAGCGGGGCTTGCCCAAGCGATAGGCGGGAAGGGCGGCCGGCGTCGCGAGTCCCGCCGCGATCCCGATCCGTTCTCGCATTCGAGCCCTGGGGGACGACAAGCCGCGGCGGCGCGGAGGACGCCAGATGCCCGGTCCTTCGTCCCGGGGCGGCGCTAGGCCAGCTTCAGCGCCTCGTCGATCCGCTTCAGGGTCTTCTCTCGCCCCAGCACGGCCAGGGTGTCGTGGATGGGCGGGCTGACCTTCGCGCCGGAAACGGCCACCCGGAGCGGCTGGGCCACCGCCTGCATCTTGCAGCCCAGCTCCGTCGCGAGGGCCTTGAGGGCGTCGTTGATCGCCAAGGCCTCGAAGGCCGTCAACGCCGCCAGCGCCGCCCGCGCCCGCTCCAGTCGTTCCTTCGCCCCTTCCGACTTCAGCACCTCCGCGACCGCCTGGGGGTCGTATGTCACCGCATCGACGAAAAAGAACCGCGCGTCCTGTGCGAACTGCGCCGGCGTCTCGAGCCGCTCCGCGTAGGGTTTGACCATCGACTCCAGCCGTGCGTCGGAGACCCCCTCGAGCGGAATCCCGGCCGACGCGAGGAACGGTCGCACCAGCGCCGCGAGCTCCGCCGGCGACTTGCGCCTCAGGTACTGTCCGTTCATCCACTTCAGCTTGTCGAGCAGGAACCGCGCCGGGGTGTTGCCGACGCGGTCGAGGGTGAAGAGGTGGATCATCTCGTCAAGCGTCAGGAGCTCCCGGTTCTTCCCGGGCGACCAGCCGAGAAGGACGATGAAGTTGCGGAAGGCTTCGGGGAGGTAGCCCATCTTCTGGGCTTCCTCAATGGTCACCGGGAAGTCGTACTTCTCGCGCTTCGAGATCTTGCGCCCCTGGGGGTCGTAGATGAGGGGAACGTGGCCGAACGTCGGGGCCTCCCAGCCGAAGGCCCGGTAGAGCATCAGCTGCTTCGGGGTGTTCGAGAAGTGCTCGTCGCCGCGGATGACGTGCGTGATCCGGTGGTCGTGTTCGTCCACCACCGTCGCATAGTTGTAGGTCGGGTAGCCGTCGGATTTGAGGAGGACGAGGTCGGGGTCGTTCGTGGTGTCCATGCCGCTGGGGCCGTGGATGGCGTCGTTCCACTCGATGCGGCCGCGGTCGATCCGGAAGACGAGGGCCTTTCCCTTGCCGGGGTCCTCGCGCCAGTAGGCGCGGCCGCGGGCCACGAGCTCCTGGGCGGCCTCGACATAGCGCGCCTTGCGGTCGGCCTGGTGGTAGGGGCCCTCGTCCCACGACAGCCCGAGCCACTTCATGCCGTCCAGGATCGTCTGGAGAGACGCCTCGGTGTTGCGGGTCTGGTCGGTGTCGTCGACGCGCAGGACGAAGACCCCCTTCTCGTGGCGGGCGAAGAGGTAGTTGAAGAGGGCCGTCCGGGCTCCGCCGATGTGGAGGTAGCCGGTGGGGGACGGGGCGAAGCGGACGCGGACGGTCATGCCGAGATCCTCGAATGGCGTCGCTGATGACTCTTGCCGAGGCGCGGGGATCTCAAAGGCTTGGCTCCGGGATATTCCTGGCGGATGGGCGGGAGATCCCCGGCTACGCGATCCGCGCGGCACCGCGGCTGGTCATGTTCGGCGGGCCTTTTGCTGGGCCTTCACCCAGGCGTCCTTGAGCGGCACCGTCCGGTTGAAAACGGGCCGGCCCGGCGCGGTGTCGGGGTCGGCGCAGAAGTAGCCGAGGCGCTCGAACTGGAAGCGGTCGCCCGGCCGGGCCGCCGCCAGGGACGGCTCCAACTTGCAGCCGGCGAGCACCTCGAGCGACGTCGGATTGAGGTTTGAGATCCAGTCCTTTCCCGGCTCGGTGTCGTCCGGGTCGGGTTTCGCGAAAAGGCGGTCGTAAAGGCGGACCTCGGCGTCGATGGCGTGGGCGGCGGAGACCCAGTGCAGCGTCGACTTGACCTTGCGTCCGTCGGGCGCGTCGCCGCCGCGCGTGGCGGGGTCGTAGGTGCAGCGGAGCCCGGTTACCGCCCCCGTCGCGTCCTTCTCGACACCGGTGCAGGTCACGAAGTAGGCGCCGCGCAGCCGCACCTCGCGTCCCGGGGCGAGCCGGAAGAACTGCTTCGGCGGGTCCTCCAGGAAGTCGTCGCGCTCGATGTAGAGCACCCGCGAGAACGGCACCTTCCGGGATCCGGCGGCCGGATCCTCGGGGTTGACCGGCAGCTCCATCGCTTCGGTCCGGCCCTCGGGGTAGTTTTCGATCACGACCTTCAGGGGCCGGAGGACGGCCATGGCGCGCGGCGCGACCCGGTTGAGGTGCTCGCGGACGGATTCCTCCAGGACGCCGCAATCGATGACGCTCTCGACCTTCGAGACGCCGATCTTTTTGCAGAAGTGCTGGATCGATTCGGGGGTGAAGCCGCGGCGGCGGAGCCCCGCGATCGTCGGGAGCCGCGGGTCGTCCCATCCCTTCACGTGCCCCTCCTCGACGAGCTTGAGGAGCCGTCGTTTGCTCATGACCGTATAGGTCAGGTTCAGCCGCGCAAACTCGATCTGCTGGGGGTGGTGGATGCCGAGTTGGTCGATGAACCAATCGTAGAGCGGCCGGTGGTTCTCGAACTCGAGCGTGCAGATGGAGTGCGTGATCCCTTCGATCGAGTCGCACTGCCCATGCGCCCAGTCGTATGTCGGGTAGATGCACCACGTGTCCCCGGTGCGCGGATGGGTCGCGTGGAGGATGCGGACCATGACGGGGTCGCGCATGTTCAGGTTCGGGTGCGACATGTCGATCTTGGCGCGCAGCACGTGCTCGCCATCCTTGAACTCGCCCCGGCGCATTCGCTCGAAGAGGTCGAGGTTCTCCTGCACGGTCCGGTTGCGGTAGGGGCTCTCCGTCCCGGGGCGGGTCTCGACCTTTTCGCCGGGCTTCACCGCCGTGCCGCGGAGCTCGCGAACCTGGTCGGCGGTGAGGCTGTCGACGTAGGCCTTGCCGTCGCGGATCAGCTTGACGGCCCAGTCGTGGAGTTGCTGGAAGTAGTCGGAGGCATAGAACTCGCGGTCCTCCCAGTCGCAGCCGAGCCATCGCACGTCCTGCCGGATGGCGTTGATGTACTCCTGCTCCTCCTTGGTCGGGTTGGTGTCGTCCAAGCGGAGGTTGAATTTGCCGCCGAACTCTTTTGCCAACGTGTAGTTGAGGAGCAAGGCCTTGGCGTGGCCGATGTGGAGGTAGCCGTTGGGCTCCGGGGGGAAGCGGGTGTGGACGCGCCCGCCGAAACGGCCGGAGGCGTTGTGCTCGAGGATGATGCGGCGGACGAAGTCGATGGATTCGGACGCCGCGGGCGGGTGCGACTGCGGGGCGGTCATCGGGGATGTCCTTTCGGGGGTTTCGGAAGGGGGGGATTATACCCCGCCCGCGCGCGGGCGATCAAGGATGCGGCCCGCCTCCTGTCCACCGTAGCGTGAAGGGGGGCGGACGTCGTGCTCACGGCTTCGCCGCGCTCAGGTTCAGCCCCACGCACCCCGCGATGATGACGACGATGCAGACGAGCCGGATCGCCGTCGCGGGCTCCTTGAACCAGAGCATGCCGATGGCGGCGATCAGGGTGGTGCCGAGGCCCGACCAGATCGCGTAGGCCACGCTCACGTCGACCTTCTTCACGACGACCGTCATGATCGCGAAGGAGGCGCCGTAGAAGACAAAGATGAGGACGGACGGGAGGGGCTTCGTGAACCCCTCGGCGAGCTTCATGCAGGTGGTGCCGCAGACCTCGAACACGATCGCGGCCAGGAGCAGGAGCCAGTGCCACATCGCCGGCGCCTCCAGACGAAATCCGGGACCCAGCACGGAGTCCCGGAGGCCACGGTGTCTCACGCGCTCCTTTCGGATGGCGCTACCGGAACGTCACCTCCGCCACGGGCGGCCCGACGGTGATCGTGCCGTCCTTTCCACGCCGCACCGGCTTGCCGTCGATCCGGATGCCTTCGAAGACCGCGCCTCCCGAGAGGTGCCTGGCAGGCAGTATAGGCGGCGCCTCCGGGACGGACAAGGGGCCCCCGGGCGGCCGGAATCGCCGTCGCGGCGTCAATCGCCGTGCGGCGGTCGGTCCTGTGTGCGGCCTTGGCGCGCGCGTTCGCTGTGCATTGTACTTGCCGGCCAACGCAAAACACTATAACCTTCCGTCTGCTTGGGCGGCGTCCGGAGGCGGGCATTCCGTGCGGGCCATCGGCCGGCGCGCGCGGTTCCGAAACCCGATGCCGCGTGGAGGGCCTCGCACGGACCTCGCAGCGCCGCCGCGTCTTCGAGGTCGTCCCGGACTGCGGGCCGGCCCGGTTCCGCGGCGTCTGCGCGGCGTGCCGAAGCGCGGGGGCGTGGCATCCGGCGGTTCCTCCGGGAAATCCCGATTAAGGAGGATGTGATGAGAAGGCCAGACGCACCTCGGGCGGCGGTCGGGGCCGTGCTCTGCGCGGCGACCCTCCTGCTGCCGGTCGCCGCCGCGTTGGCCGCGGAGGCGAAGGGCCCGCACGGCGAGGCGCCGATGGACGTTCAGCAGCGGGAGCTCGACCGGCTCCTGCCGCCGACCGACGTGACCAACGCCCCCGCCGGTCTCGACCCGGTTGTCTGGGCCGCGTTCGTCCCCAAGGACAACGCGATGACCCCCGCACGCGTGGCCCTGGGCCGGAAGCTCTACTTCGACCCCCGTCTCTCGAAGGACGGAACGGTCTCCTGCGCCACCTGCCACGACGTGACGCGCGGCTTCACCGACCAGCGACCGACCTCCGAGGGGATCCGGAAGCAGATCGGCAAGCGCAACGCCCCCACCGTCCTCAACTCGGTACTCCTCCAGACCCTCTTCCTGGACGGGCGGTCCCCGACTCTCGACCATCAGGCCATGATGCCCATCCTCAACCCCATCGAGATGGGCATACCCGACGAGGCCTCCGCCGTGAAGGTCGTCGCCAGCGACCCGGCCTACGCAAAAGCCTTCCGGGACGCCTACGGCCGTGACGTAACGATGCAGGACATCGGCCGGGCGATCGGGGCCTTCGAGCGGACGCTGGTCTTCCTCGATTCCCCTTTTCGGCGGTACGTCGAGGGCGACGCCGGCGCCCTCTCGGCCGACGCGCGTGCGGGCCTCGACCTCTTTAACGGCAAGGCCCGCTGCGTCACCTGCCACCACCTGAGCCCCTCCAACCCGCTCGGGACCGACAACCGCTTCCATAATATCGGCGTCTCCGCTCGCCACCAGGACTTCGAGAAGCTGGCGGTCCGCGCCGTCAAGGCGCTCCAGGAGGACGCCTCGGAGAAGCGGCTCGACGAGTTGGCCCTCGGGACCGATCTCGGCGAGCTCGGCCGGTTTATGGTCACGAAGAACCGCGCCGACATCGGAGCCTTCCGCACCTCGATTCTCCTCAACGTCGCCATCACCCCGCCCTACATGCACGACGGCTCGCTGCCGACGCTCTGGGACGTGATGGACCACTACAACAAGGGCGGGGAGGCCAACGCCTTCCTCGACGGCGGCGTGGAGCCGCTGGCCCTGACCGAGTCCGAGATCGACCAGGTCGTGGCCTTCCTCTTCAGCTTGACCGACCGCCGGTTCGAGGCGGAGAATCGCCGTCAGCTCGAGGCGCAGCGGGCCGCAGCGGCGAAGAGCCGCGCCTTCCGCGACGACGCGCTGGCCAACCGCAAACGCCTGCCGTTCGAGGACCGGGTGATGGGCGGCGGCCGGTAAACCCCACGGAGAACCAGACCATGAGAGCAGCCCCCGATCGTTCCGACCGCCGCGCCTTCCTGAAGCGGGCCTCCGCCGCCGCGGCGGCCACCGCCGTGCCCGGCGCCCTGTTCACCCCCGTTCGCATCGCCCTCGGCGCCGGCGAGGCGGGCGGCGCCGCCTTCCGGTTCGCCTACATCTCCGATTCCCACCTCTACGGCCGCGACCTGAACGACCGCTTCGCGCGGGCCCTCCTCCGCGCCGTGGACGACGTCAACGCCCTGGACCCGAAGCCCGACTTCGTCTTCTACGGCGGCGACCTGGCCCAGCTCGGCCAGGAGCACGAGCTCGACTTGGGCGCCCGGATTCTCGAGCGCCTCAAGGCCCCCCTCCGGATCATGGTCGGCGAGCACGACTGGTACCTCGACATGGGGGCGCGCTGGCAGAAGCTCTTCGGCAAGCCCACCTACTCCTTCGACCACAAGGGCGTCCACTTCGTCGTCCTCAACAGCGTCATCGAGGCCGACTTCTGGACGAGGCGCGGCATGACGCCCATGGAGCGCATGCTGACGGTCGCCGGTCTCGACAACGGCGTCCAGAGCCCCTTCACGGTCGGCGCCCCCCAGCGCGAGTGGCTGCAGAAGGACCTCGAGCCGCTCAGCGACGAGGCCCCCCTTGTCGTTTTCTCCCACTCCCCCCTCTACAAGCTTTACAAGAACTGGAATTTCTGGACGGACGACGCCGAGGAGGTCCAGGCCATCCTCAAGCGCTTTAGGAAGGCGACCGTCATTCATGGGCACACGCACCAGCTCCTGACCCACCGGATCGGTAACATCCACTTCCACGGCCTCCTTTCCACCGCTTGGCCGTGGCCGTACGCCCCGCAGGGCGTGCCCGAGCTGACGATCCAGATGAGCCGGCCCGACCCCTTCAATTCCAACGACGGCTGCGGCGACGGCGAGGTCTGCGTCCACGCGGACGGCCGCCTGGACACGATTTACAATCTCTGGAACCGGAACCCCATCACCGTCTCGCGCCGATACCTCGACAGCGGGGGCGCGGAGGACGCGCCGCCGAAGCCGAACCGCGCCAGCTATTGAACCCGGCCATCGAACAGGAGGCCCCATGCATCGCGACCTGAAAAAGACACTCGCCGCGCTCGGCGCCGCGTGCGTCGCCGCCGCCGCCGTGCTCCTCGGCTGTTCCCAAGACTCGCGGGCGCCCGGGGACGCCCCGAAGGACCCGCGGGCGATCGCCGACGCCCACCTCGCGCAATGGAAGGCGAAGAACCCCGACCGGGTCGACCGGTGGGTGGATGAGGAGAAGGAGCGGCACGCGATCCAGCCCCCGGCCGACAACTCGGCGCTGCTCCAAGGCGGCCAAGGCAAGGGGCATCCGTACGGCAATTATTCCGAGCTCGACCTGCTGAAGTGGGCCCGGGAGACTGAGAAACTGGTGGTCGACGGCTCCCGCGTCTTTCACAGCGCCGAACGCCTCGGCGGTACGGTCGGCGTCTCCTGCGACATGTGCCACCCCGACGCGGCGAATACCCACCCCGAGACCTACCCGAAGTTCCAGAACCAGATGGGCCGCGTGGCGCTCCTGCGCGATATGATCAACTGGTGCATCGAGCACCCCGTTCGGGGCAAGGCCCTCGCGGCCGACGACGAGCGGATGCGAGCCCTCGAGGCCTACATTCTCGCCCAACGCAAGGGCGTGCCGATGAACTACGGCAAGCACTAAGCCGGGCCTGCGACAACCGGCCCGTTTCCGGGTGGCTCCGCGCGAAAAAGCCTGACGGCGTCCGATTCTTTTCCCGGCGCTGTTTCGGCGCCCCCGGGATCGATGCGGCAGTCTCCGGGTTGCGCCCGTGAACGCTAAGGGGGGCGTCGGAAGTCTCATGTCCGCGCTTACACGCCCCACTGCGGGAATCGTCCTGGCGCTCGCCTGCTGCGGCCTCCCGGGCATCCGCGCCGCCGATCACCATGTCCACCCCGACGGCAGCGACGATGCGCCCGGCACGGCGGAGGCGCCGTGGAGGACGGTCGCGCGGGCGAATCGGCACGAGTTCAAGCCCGGCGACCGGCTCCTTTTCGCGGGCGGGAAGGTCTTCGAGGGCCGCCTCGTCCTCGACGCCAGGGACGCCGGGACGCCGGAGCGGCCCGTGGTCGTCGGCTCGTATGGCACCGGACGCGCGACGATCCAGGCCGGCCTCGGCACGGCCGTCCTCGTCAAAGACGCCGGCGGCGTCGAGGTCCGCGACCTTGTCTGCTCGGGCGACAACCTGATGAAGAACCACGGCTGCGGCGTCGCCTTCGTCAATACCCTCCCCGGCAACGTCCGGCTCCGGCACGTTCGCATCCTGAACGTGGAGGCCTCCGGCTTCGGGCGCGACATCAAGGCCCCGGTCGACGCGACCGTCGGCTTCCAGCCGCCCGCCGGCTGCGGCATCTTCGTGGGGGGCGTCGCCGCCGACCGGAGCAAGAGCGGCTACGAGGACATCCGGATCGAGGGGTGCGAGCTCCACGGCAACGAGTTCTACGGCGCGCTTGTCACCGGCTACTGGGACGAGAAGGCGACCCGGTACGCGAACGCGGGGCTCTTCGTCGCGGACTGCCGCTTCTACGAGAATCCGGGGGACCCCGATTACCGCGAGAACCACTCGGGCAGCGGGATCCTCGTCGAGGACACGGACGGCGGCACGGTCGAACGGTGCATCGCGTGGGAGAACGGCGCAAAGTGCAACCAGGCCCCCGGCGGGCCGTGCGGCATCTGGACCGCCGCCTCCCGGCGCGTCACCATCCAGAATTGCGAGTCCTTCAACAACCGCACCGGCACCGCTCCCGACGGCGACGGCTTCGACCTGGACGGCGGCTGCATCGAGTGCGTCCTGCAGTATAACTACAGCCACGGCAACGACGGCGCGGGAATCCTCGTCTATACCTACGGCGGCGCGCCGTACGAGGACCGCGGGAACGTCGTCCGCTACAACGTCTCCGAGAACGACGCCGTCCGCCTGCGCCAGTACGGTGCGATCTACGTCGGCAACGACGGCAAGGGCATGTCGGGCGTCGAGATCTATCACAACACCTTCATCACCGACCAGCCGGTGCACGGCCTTGTCAACGTCCACGGCCAGGGCGTCGGCGTGGCCTTCCGGAACAACATCCTGGTCACGACGGGCGCGCCGCTGGTGCACATCGACCAGGACAGCGACGCGGTCCTCTTCCAGGGGAACCTCTACTGGGTCGCGGGCGGCACATTCCGGACGGCGGGGAAGGCGAAGAGCGGCAGCCTGGACGAGTGGCGGAAGCTCGGGAAGGAGATGCTGGACGGGAAGCCGGTCGGCCGCTTCGGCGATCCGCGGCTGGACCTCGCGGCGCCGCGGGAGGCCGCGGGGGGAGGGGCGGGGCTCGTCCCCGCCCGGCTGTCGCCGTCCGCCCGCTTCCTCCCGCCGGCCGGCTCGCCGGCGGTGGACGCGGGCCTTGACCTGAAGGCGTTCTTCAATCTCGATGCGGGCGGGCGGGACTTCCAAGGGCGGAAGGCGCCGGCGGGGCGGGCGGCGGACATCGGTGCGGTTGAACGTCCGTAATGATCGGCTCCGACCGTACGCACGGGAGGCCGCCACGAAGCGGATGGCAACGAAGCGAGCGCCGGAGCGCAGCCTGGACGAGGCGCTCCGGACCATGGACAGCCTGCGCCAGTACCGTCGCCGGATCAAGCCGGCCCGTCGGAAGGCGGGCGCGCTGCAGGAGCTCCGGCTTCTTTAGCCCCAGGCGGGTGATACATGGCTCGTCTCACCGCTGCGCTCGCCCTCTTGCTGTTCGCCTCCTGTTTCCCTGGGGCTCGTCCCGACTCCGGTTCCGGCGAGCTCATCCTCTGCGGGGACAAGGAAGTCTACATGATCGATCTCGCGGCGGGCGGGCGGAAAGTCTGGGGCTGGCGCGCGGAGGACCGCCCCGAGATCCCGGCGGAGCTTCGGAAGCGGTTCGGGACGACGGACGACTGCAAGCCGGTCGACGGCGGGGCGTCGATCCTGGTCACGTCGTCCGGCGGCGGCGTGGCGCTGGTCGAGCGCGCGACCGGCCGGGCGGTCTTCTGGGCCGCGGTCGAGAACGCCCACTCCGCCGAGATGCTCCCGGGCGGCCGGATCCTCGTCGCGGGCTCCACGGGCAAGACCGGGAACCGGCTCGCCCTCTTCGACCGCTCTCGGCCGGAACGGGAGTTGGCGTCGTATCCCCTGCACGGCGCCCACGGCGCGGCCTGGGATCCCGAGAGCCGGATCGTCTGGGCCTTGGGCGAGACGGAACTGCACACCTACGCGCTCGAGGGCTGGGAGACGGCGACACCGTCCCTCGCGCTGACGCGGCGGATCGATCTTCCCGACGCGGGCGGTCACGACCTGCGGCCCGTCCCCGGCACGCGGAAGCTCGTCCTCACCACGCGCAAGCGCGTCTGGACGCTCGACCGGGGCGGCCCGATGTTCGAGGCGCACGACCGTCTCGGCGGCTTGGCGGGGGTCAAGAGCGTGGACGTGCATCCCGGGACGGGCCGGATCGCGTTCGTCCAGGCGGAGACGAGCTGGTGGTCGTCCCGGGTGCGGTTCCTGTCGCCCGAGGGGGAGTTCCCGCTGGCCGGCGAGCGGATCTACAAGGCGCGGTGGGGCGCCGGGGCCGCGCCGGTGCGGTGAGTCCCCTCGTGGCCGTGCTTCCGGCGGCCGCCGCGGTCGACACCCGACGCCGCCTTGCGCGAAGGCGGGTGGCCGGCCGCTCGCCGGCGCTCGACCGCCTCGAAGACCGCGGTGCGGGATGTCGGTTCGTTCGCGGACGTGACGGCCGTCCCCGTCCGGAGGACCTCGGCGATCGCCGCCACGCGGCGGCCGATTCGATCGTCCCGCAGTTCCCGTGGCAGGGCGGGCCTGCGGCGGTATAATCGCCGGGCCATGAGCGGACCCGACAGGGACACCTCGATCGGCGGGCCGGCGCGGGGATTTCCGCCGACGGCTTGGTCCGACGTCCTCGCCGCGGGCGACGCCGGGCGGCCGGACCGCGCCGAGCGCCTCGGCCGACTTCTTGCCCTCTACTGGAAGCCGGTTTACGTCTACATCCGCGCCGCGTGGCGGAAGCCCGTCGAGGATGCCAAGGACCTCACGCAGGCCTTCTTCGCGCACCTTCTCGAGACGGACACCCTCGCCCGCGTCCGCGCCGAACGCGGCACTTTCCGCGCCTACCTCAAGGGGGCGCTCAAGCACTTTCTTCTCAACGCGAATCGCGCGGAGGCGGCGCGGCGGCCGGCGACGGCGCTCATCCGCCTCGACGCGCGCCCGGAGGAGTTCGACCGGCTCGGCCCCGCCGCGCCGGACGAGACGCCCGAACGCGCCTACGACCGCCAGTGGTTTCGCTGCGTCGTGGACGCCGCGCTGGAAACGCTGCGCGACCGGCTCGCGCGGGACGGGAAGTCGGTCTACTTCGACGTCTTCAACGCCTACGTCCTGGGACCCGAGTCGTCGCCCGCGGCCGGCGCCCCCGGCTACCGCGACGTCGCCGCGCGGCTCGGCCTCCGGGAGTCCGACGTCCGCAACCACCTCGCCGCCTGCCGCCGGGAATTGCGCGCGATCCTCGCGGACCGGATCCGGGAATACGTCGACACGGAAGCGGATGTCCAGATCGAGCTCCAGTCGCTGTTGAGCCCATGACCTGGTCCGACCCGACGCTGGAACGGATTCGGGAATTCATGGCGACGGACCCCGACACGGGGGACGCCGGCGCGGCGCCGCCGTCGCCCGCCGATGCCCGTGTCGGCCCGTACCGCCTCCTCGCGATGCTGGGCGAGGGCGGGATGGGCGTGGTCTACCGGGCGCGCGACGAGCGGCTCGGGCGCGAGGTCGCGCTCAAGATGCTCAAGACGCCGCCCGGCGCCGGCGCGGCGCTCGCCGAGCGCTTCCGGCGCGAGGAGCGCAACGCCGCCCGTCTCCGCCACCCCGGCATCGTGACCCTCTACGAGGTCGGCCAGGAGGGCGGCGCGCTCTACTACACGATGGAGCTCGTTTCCGGACGGCCGTTCGACCCGCGCGGCGGGGCGCTCCGCGACCGCGTCCGCATTCTCGCGAAGGCCGCTCGCGCCGTCCAGCACGCCCATGACCAGGGGATCGTTCACCGCGACCTCAAGCCGGCGAACGTCCTTGTGGACGTGGCGGGCGAGCCGCACATTCTGGACTTCGGGCTGTCGTCGGACCTCGACGCGCCGGGGGAGCTGACGCGGCCCGGGCACTTCTTCGGGACGCCGGCGTACATGTCGCCCGAGCAGGCGGACGGCCGGGTGCGCGAGGTGGGGCCTCGGAGCGACGTCTACGCGCTGGGGGTCATGCTCTACGAGGCGATGGCCGGGCGGCCGCCGTTTGCCGGGGAGACGCCCCTCGAGCTGATCCGGCGGATCCTGGAGGAGGAGCCGGCGGCGCCGCCGGGCCCGCCGGACCTTGTCGCGATCGCGCTGGCGGCGCTCGAGAAGGACCCGACGCGGCGGACGGCGTCGGCGGCGGCGTTCGCGGAGGACCTCGAGCGGTTCCTCCGCGGCGAGCCGGTCGCGGCCCGGCCGATCTCGTTCGCGACGCGGCTCGGGCGGCGCCTCGCGCGCCACCGCGCGGCGCTGGGGATCGCGGCGGCGGCGCTGGCGTTCGGCTCGGGGATCGGGCTGGCCATCCGCCGGCGGGGCCCGGAGCCGGAGCGGCCGCCGGTGGAGGACGTGCTGGACCGGCTCGGGCGGTCCGGCGAGGCGCGATGTGCGGGTCCGGCGGGCGGGCCGGGCGGGACGCCCTTTGCCGAGGCGCCCGATCCGCCGGCCTTTCTCACGGGATTTCGCTGCACGGCCTTCCCGCCCGAGGCGCCGCGGCACATCCAATCCCTCCAGCCGCTTTACGGCCCGGAGGACGCGCGCGTCGAGGGGGCGCCGCGGGGCGACCGGGGCCACGAGCCGACGACGATCGCGGCCCGGCCCGGCTACGCCGTCGGCGGCCTCGTGGTCCGTTCGGCGAACCGCGTCAACGGGTTTCGCGTCGTCTTTCAGAAGATCGACGGCAGCCGCCTCGACCCGCGGGACCGGTACGAGAGCGGCTGGTTCGGCGGCAAGGAGGGGGCGGAGACGTCGCTGGGGGCCGCCGACGGAGCCGCGGTCGTCGGTTGGTTCGGCCGGGCGGGGGCGGACGTCGATGCGGTCGGGCTGGTGACGCTGAGGCGATGAGTCGATCGTTCCCGCGCGGTCCGCATCGGCCTCGACGATCGCGAAGGCGTCTTGGGCGGACGCCGGGGATCGCGCATCCCCCGCCTCGATCGGTTCGCCCGGCGGCCCGCTTCCCCGGGTCCGCGCGCCTCGCGCGCCGCCGCTTTCCTCCTGCGGCGTTGCGAAGAGGGGGCTGCATCCGCATCGGCGGATTCGCCCGTCAGCCTACGGCCGGCCGAGCCCCAGCACCGCCTCCAGCGCCGGCTTCGGCTGGAGCGCTCGGTCGAAGAGCAGCGGGTGGTTGGTCCGGCGGCGGGGCCAGGAGTTGAGCCAGCTCCGGCCGTCGTGCAGCCCCCAGAAGGTGACCCGCGCGATCTTGTCCCGGTGCTTCGACAGGAGCGCGAACAGCTGCGCATAACGGTCCGCCAGCCGTTTCTGGATCTCCGGCGGCAGGCCGTTCGCGAACGGGTCCCCGGTCCCCTTTTCGCGGGCGTTCACGTCGGCGCCCGCGGCCGACCGCGTCACCACGTCGATGTCCAGCTCCGTGATGGACACCTTCAGCCCCTCGGCATGGAACGCGAGGATCGCCTCCTCGATGGCCTGGAGCGGCAGGTGGTCCAGCGACCAGTGTCCCTGGATGCCGACGCCCGCGATCGGGACCTTCCGCTGCTTCAGGTCGCGGATCAGGCGCAACGTTTTCTCCCGTTTGCCGCCGGCCTCGATGTTGTAGTCGTTGTAGATCAGCTCCGCCTTCGGGTCGGCCTGCCGCGCCGCGAGGAACGCCTCCGCGATAAAGTCTTCCCCGATGGCCGTCAGCCATTTCGATTTGCGCAGGTAGCCCGGGCCGTCGTCGATCGCCTCGTTCACCACATCCCAGCTCGCCATCTTCCCGGCGTAGCGGCCGGCCACGGCGGCGATGTGATCGCGCATCCGCTTCAGCACCCGCTCGCGCCCGGCCGGCTGGCCGTTGTCCAGGAAGAACCAGTCCGGGCACTGGCTGTGCCAGACCAGCGTGTGCCCGTTCACGGTCAGGCCGTTGGCGCGGGCCATCTCGACGAGCGCGTCGCCGGGGCCGAATGCGTAGCGCTCCTCCTCCGGGTGGACGGGCTGCGGCTTCAGGCAATTCTCGGGCGTGACGGTGCTGAAGTGCCGGACGAGCAGCGCCTTCTCGGCGTCGCTCAAGTTCGCCCCCGGGATCGCCGCGCCGATCGCGAACGACCGGCCGAACGCCGCTTTCAGGGAATCGGTTGCCGGGGGGGCCGTTTCGCCCGCCGGCGGCAGGGTCCCCGCGCACACCGCGACCGCCAGCCAGCGCGTTCCGCGCATCCTGCGTCTCCGTTCTCCGGGCGCCTTCCGGATACCCGCCCCATCGCCCCGATTCTAGGATGTTCTCATTCGTCCCGGCCAACGGGTTTCCGCCGGTTTCGCGGAGGATCCGCACGGGAAGGCTTCGATCCGGGCGAACGACGGGCCGGTGTCGCCGGCGCGACCTACTCCGGTTCCTGTCGCGGCCGTCCGCGCGTCGGCTGGGCCGGGCGGTCCCGCGGCGCCGCGGAACCGGTGCGCTGAGCCCACGCCTCCCATTCCCGGCTTAGATCGGCCACCAGCGCGGGATGCGCCGCTGCGAGGTCCTTCGTCTCGCAGGGATCGTCCAGGATATCGTAGAGCTCCCACCGGGCCTCCTGCGGGAAGCGCTTGCCCAGGACCAGTTTCCATCGCCCGCTCCGGATGGCTCGGGCCCCCTCATGCTGGATGCAGAGGGTGCGGGACGGCAGCGCCCCCCCGGTCCGGAAGGCCGGAACCAGGCTGACGCCTTCGAGAGGCTGGACGGGCACGCCCTCCCGTGTCCGGGGATAGGAGGCGCCGGAGACCTCCACGAGGGTGGGCAGGATGTCCATGACGTGGGCGGGATCACGCACCCACCGGTCGGGTTTTTCCACCCCCCCGGGCCAGTGGACGATGAAGGGGGTGATCATGCCGCCCTCATGGGCGAAGTGCTTGTAGAGGCGGAAGGGGGTGTTGCAGAGGTTGGCCCAGGCCGACCCGTACGACATGTGCGTGCCGGGGCCGCCCATGGTTTCCAGCGCGTCCCCCTCGTGGAGGACGGTTTTTCCCGCTCGCGAGGGGCCGTCGAAGCCGAAGGGGCCCCACTCGTAGCAGGCCCCGTTGTCCGAGAGGACCAGGATCAGCGTGCGGTCCAGGTCGCCGGCGGACCGAAGCTGGTCGACGAGACGCCCGACGCCCCGGTCCACATGCGTGACCATGGCGGCGTAGACCGCCATGCGGCGGGCAAGGTCCTCCTGACGGGACGGGGGCAGGGAGTCCCAGGCGGGGTTCGGCCGGCCGGAGTAGCCGTTGGCGATGGCGTTGTTCGCCTCGACCGGGACGAGGGATCGCCCGGTGAGCGTCCATCCGTCGTGGTCGGCCAAGCCGATCGCCCGGAGCCGCCGAAAGCGCTCTTCGCGGAGCGCGTCCCACCCCCGGCGGTATGTGTCGAGATACGGCTCGACAGAGGACCGGGGAGCCTGGAGCGGGAAATGGGGGGACGAATACGCCAGGTAGAGAAACCACGGCTTCCGGCTCGCGCAGCCCTGCCGAGCGAACTCCAGGGCATACTCGGAGAAGACGTCGGTGGCGTAGAAGGCGCCGGGCTTGGCCTTCACGTCGGGGGCGCGCCCCTCCGGGAGCCGGCGGTAGGCGGCGGGATCCCACTGGTCCTTCGAATGGTCGGCCGGGAAGCCGTAGAACTCGTCGAAGCCGCGGGCGGTGGGGAGGGTTTCCGGATCCGCCCCCACGTGCCATTTCCCGACCGCGTACGTTGCATAGCCGGCGCCGCGCAGCACCTCGGCGATCGTGACGGTGTTCTTGCCCAGTCGGCCGCCGAAATTGGGGATGCCGGCCTGGGCGGGGTGGAGCCCGGTCAGCAGCGAGGCCCGGGAGGGGCAGCAGCGGGCCGAGTTGGCCATGTGGGTGAAACGGAGCCCCTTCGCCGCCAACGCGTCCAGGCAGGGCGTGTGGATCTCCCCGCCGTAGCAGCCCAAGTCGGAATATCCCAGGTCGTCCAGCAGGATGAGGAGGATGTTGGGGCGCGGCGGCTCCGCCGAGGAGGCCGGCGGACAGGGTGTGCCGGCGAGGAACGCCGCGAGGATCGTTCTCACGAATCTCGGCATGGATCTTTTCACGCCCGGTCGCGATGGCGGAGAAGGACGGGCCCCGCTTGGTTTCGTGCGTCGGATTCGTCTCAGCATACACGCAAATGACGCGTATCGTCCAGCCGACGAGCGGTTCGCTCGCGAGGGGCTTGCGCCGGCCGGCGCGCGACGCTGGTCTCCGCCGGGGCTCCGCGCTATAGTCTTGAATCGGCGGCCTCGAAGCGCTCGCCGCGACTCCGGGCGCGTCGAGCGCCCCGCGGGCGAACACCCCCGGTTCCCGGGTTGCCCGCAGGCCGGCCCGCGGCGGCCGCCGACGTCTCCCCTGGCGCCGGCGGGTCGGCCTGGGCTCCGGACCCGCGTGGCGCTGGGGCGTCCGTCGTCCGCGAGGTGATGCGTACCCGGATCGCGAGAGGGCGCGCCCCATGGCCATCGATGATTGGCTGTCCAGCGGCCGGCTGGTCCGGCAGACCCCGTCGGCGGGCGGTGTGACGGCGCTCCTGGCGGAGGCGGATGAGGCCCTGGCGGCGGCGGAGGCGGCCGGGCTCGCGCCGGCGGAGCGGTTCCGGCAGGCGGGTCGCGCGGTCCTGGCCGCGGCGAGGGCCGCCCTGGCCGCGACGGGTTTCCGGGGCGCGCCCCAGGATGACGCGCCCGTCATCGACTCGCTCGCGGAGACGATCGGGGCCGGCCCCGCGCTGGTGCACCGGCTGCGGACGCTGCTGGAGACGCGCGCGCCCGGCGGGGGGCCGGGCGCGCCCGTCTCGCCGGTGGACGCCGAGATGCTGCGCCTCGCGGCCGACGCCCTTCGGATCGACGTGGAGAAATGGCTCCGGTCCCGGTGGCCGGGGCTGCTGCCGCCCTGATTCCCGCCGCGGCCCCCCGGGCGCGCCCTCGCGCGAGGGGGCTTGCGTGTTTTCGAGGCCTCGACCGGTCGCGCCGGACGGCCGAGGCCTTCCCGGTTCCCGTCGGCCCCGAAAAATCGCTTGCATCGAATTCCAATATATTGTATTATTGTCCTATATAAAGCATTCGGGTCCAGCGCAGGAGCCCACCATGGCGACGACGATGCGTGCGCTCGTGAAGGCGAGGCCCGAGCCGGGTCTCTGGATGGAGGACGTCCCCGTCCCCGAGCCCGGGATCAACGACGTCCTGATCCGGATCCAGAAGACCGCGATCTGCGGCACCGACGTCCACATCTACAACTGGGACGCCTGGGCGCAGCGGACGATCAAGACCCCCCTCGTCATCGGCCACGAGTTCGCCGGCGTCGTCGCCGCCGTCGGCAGCAACGTTCGGAGCTTCAAGCCGGGCGACATCGTCAGCGGCGAGGGGCACATCGTCTGCGGGCTCTGCCGAAATTGCCTGGCCGGCCGGCGCCACCTCTGCGCCCACACCGCCGGCGTCGGCGTCAACCGCGCCGGGGCTTTCGCCGAGTACCTCTGCATCCCCGCCGCCAACGTCTGGGGCGCCGCCCCCGGGATCCCGATGGACCTCTTGGCCTTCTTCGACCCGTTCGGCAATGCCACCCACACCGCGCTCTCCTTCGATCTCGTCGGCGAGGACGTCTTGATCACCGGCGCCGGTCCGATCGGCTGCATGGCCGCTGCCATCGCCCGCCATGTCGGCGCCCGCCACGTCGTCGTCACGGACGTCAATCCCTGGCGGCTCGACTTGGCGAAGCGGCTCCGGGCGACCCGTGTCGTCGACGCCCGCCGCGAGAAGCTCCCCGACGTCCAGAACGAGCTGGGCATGCACGAGGGGTTCGACGTCGGCCTGGAGATGTCCGGCAGTCCCCAGGCCTTTCGCGACATGCTCGACAACATGGCGCACGGCGGCCGCATCGCGCTGCTGGGGATCCTTCCCGAGGGGACGGGCATCCCCTGGGACGATGTCATCTTCAAGGGCTTGGTCCTCAAAGGCATCTATGGCCGCGAGATGTACGAGACGTGGTACAAGATGCAGGTGATGGTCCAGGGCGGGCTCGACGTCCTGCCGGTTCTCACCCATCGGTTCCCGGTGAGGATGTTTCAAGAGGGGTTCGAGACCATGCGGGCGGGCAACTGCGGCAAGGTTCTGCTCGAGTGGGCGTGAGGGGCCGAATCCCGGAGGCGCGGAGAACTCGGATCGGGCTCCCGTTCCGTGGTGGGCTCACCCCGTTTAAGGATCGCGACATGTTTGGGGCCATGCGGGAGCACGTGGCGGCTCAGCTCGACGAGATTCGCGCGGCCGGGCTTTACAAGTCCGAGCGCCTCATCGCCACTCCCCAGGGCGCCCGCATCGTCCTCCAGGACGGCCGGACGGCCCTGAACCTTTGCGCCAACAACTACCTCGGCCTCTCCGGCCACTCCGAGTTGGCCGGCGCCGCCCGCGCCGCCCTCGATCGCTGGGGGTACGGCCTTTCTTCCGTCCGCTTCATCTGCGGCACCCAGACCCTCCACCGGGATCTCGAGCGCCGTCTTGCCGCCTTTCTCGGGACCGATGACGCCATCCTGTATTCCTCCTGCTTCGACGCCAACGGCGGCCTCTTCGAGACGCTGCTCGGCCCCGAGGATGCCGTGATCAGCGACGCGCTCAACCACGCCAGCATCATCGACGGCATTCGGCTCTGCAAGGCGCAACGCTACCGCTACGCCAACAACGACATGGCCGATCTCGAGGCCCGGCTGAGGGAGGCGGCCGGCGCCCGGTTCCGGCTCATCGTCACGGACGGCGTCTTTTCCATGGACGGCGTGATCGCCGACCTCGCCGGGATCTGCGATCTGGCCGACCGGTACCGAGCCCTCGTCATGGTCGACGACTCCCATGCCGTCGGTTTCCTGGGCGAGACCGGCCGGGGGACGCACGAGTACCGCGGGGTGATGGGCCGGGTGGACATTCTGACGGGGACGTTCGGGAAGGCGCTCGGCGGGGCGTCGGGCGGATACACCGCCGCCCGGAAGGAGATCGTCGATCTGCTGCGCCAGCGCTCGCGTCCCTACCTTTTCTCGAACACGCTGGCTCCGGCCATCGCCGCGGCCTCGCTCAAGGCCCTCGAGATCGTCGACGCCCGGCCGGACCTGCGCGATCGGCTCCGCCGGAACACGCGGCGCTTCCGCGAGGGGATGGAGCGGGCCGGGTTCCGGATCGTCCCCGGCGAGCATCCGATCGTTCCCGTGATGCTCGGTGACGCGCCCCGGGCCGTCCGGATGGCCGAGCGGATGCTGGAGGAGGGGATCTACGTGGTGGCCTTCTCCTATCCGGTGGTCCCGAAGGGCGCCGCGCGGATCCGCGTGCAGATGTCGGCCGCCTTCAACGACGCCGATGTCGACGCGGCCCTCGCGGCCTTCGTCCGGGTCGGGCGGGAGCTGGAGGTGATTTGAGCGCGTGCCGCGCCCCGTTCCCGGATGCGTTTCCCTTCCTCGGGGCGCTCAAGCGGCTATACTGTTTCCAGAGGCTGCCTTTCCCGGTTTCCCGGCCGCCCGGAAGGAGGCCCCCATGCGCACGCCTCCGATGCGCGTCGTGCCGGCCTGCCTGATCGCCCTCCTGAGTTTCTCGACCCCCCCCATCCTCCAGGCCGACGTGGTCGTGCTCCAGGACGGCCGGACGATCGAGGGGGAGGTGACGGATCAGGGGGACGCCTACGCGGTCAAGACGAAGTACGGCACCCTTTCCATTCGGAAGGAGGAGGTCCGTAAAGTCGTCCGGTACGATGCCTTGCTGGAGGAGGCGCGGTCGTTCCATCTCGGGGGGCGGCAGGCGCTGGAGAAGGCGCGGCGGCCGGACACCACGCCGGAGATGCGGCAGGCCGAGCTGGCCTCGGCCGGCGAGTCGCTGAAGCGGGCGCTGGACCTTTTTATGGAGGCGAGAGCCGTCGCCTCGCTGGGCGACGTGGCCGGCCTGGACCGGGTGATCGCGGCGTTGCGGGAAGAGATCGCCCTCTGCGGCACACCTCCGGCCCCCGCGTCCCTGGCCCCCGTCGCGCCCCCCGCGGTGCCTCCCGCGCCGCCTCCCGCGGGCGCCGGCGACTCATCCGCCTCGCCACCCGAAGCCGTCTCCGGGCTGCTGGCCCGATGGACATTGGACGACGGCGCCGGCGATGTCGCCCGGGACGCTTCCGGCTGCGGCCGGCACGGATTCCTCCACAACGGGGCGGCATGGGCGTACGACCGGACCCGGCGGGGCGTGCGGTTCAACGGCACGACCGCCTCGGTCGATACCGAAGGCCCGCTTCGTTTGGGCGGCCCCTTTTCCCTCGCCTTCTGGATCAACCCCGGCGAGACGCAAACGACCTATGCGACCGTTCTCGGGAACCAGAACCGGCTGGACGGCGCCCCGGTCGGCGTCTGCGTTCAGCAGTATGCCGACGCCGTGAACGCCTACTGGCTGGTCATCGGCTCAGGCGGGACGTGGCTGACGTCGAAGCCGGTCCACTTGAAGGCGGGTGCGTGGCGGCACGTGGCGGCCGTTTGCGACGGCCGGGAGGCCGTCCTGTATGTCGACGGCAGCGAGGCCAGCCGGGCCCCGATGCACGGTTTCCCCGTTCCCAACCGGCAGGATCCGTTCCGGCTCGGCCGGAGCTGCATGCCGGGGATGTACTTCAACGGTCTGCTGAGCGATGTGCGGATCTACGCTCGCCCGCTATCGGCGCGGGAGGTGGAGGATCTGGCGGCGGCAGCCGCCTCCGAGGCGCCCTTCATCCGGCTTCCCGTGCCGGAGGGGCCGGCCCTGGCCGCCGCCGAGAAGGAGATCCGGTCCCGGTTCAAGGAGGAGTACGCGAATCGCTCGGCGGAAGGACAAGCCGCGCTGGCCGCCGCGCTGCTCCGGATCGGTCGGGAGACGAAGGACGCCGACGCCCTGCGTTATGCCGCCTTCCGGGAGGCCCAGGACGTGGCGGCTGCCGCCGGAGATCTGGCGACGGCTTGCGCCGCGATCGACCGGCTCGGGGAGCTTTTTGAGACCGATGCGGCGGAGTTGAAGGCGGCTGCCTTCAAGGCGGCCGCCCGCACGCGCGACCCGGAGGTCGCGGAGCGCGTCTGCGCCGCGGGGCTGAACCTGCTGGACAGCTTGGCGGCGGAGGATGCCTACGAGGCGGCGCTGAAGGTCTCGGTGCCGCTCGAAGATCTCGCGCGCCGGCTGAAGAGCGCCGAGATGCTGCGGGGGGTTCAGGCGCGGGTCAAGGACCTGCGGGCGCAGCAGTCCGAATGGAACCGAATCCGCGCGTCGGTCGCGCGGCTGAAGGAGAGCCCCGACGATCCCGAGGCCTGTCTTGCGGTCGGGAAATACCACGCGGCGGTCAAGGAGGATTGGGAGGCGGCGCTTCCGCTCCTCGCGAAGGGCAGCCACGCGGGGCTGAAGGAGGCCGCCGCGAAGGACCTCGCCCGGCCCGCGGGCGGCGCGGCCCGCGCGGAGCTGGGCGATCTCTGGTGGTCGGTCGCAGAGCGGGAGTCCGGCGCCTTCAAGACCGCGCTGCAGAGACGAGCCCGTTTCCACTACGAACCGGCTCTCTCGACCCTCTCCGGGCTGGCCCGGGCGCGGGTGGAGAAACGGATCGAGGAGGCAGCCCGGGCGGAGCTGGCCCGAACGCCCTTCCTGGCCGGCTGCATCCTGGCGCTCGATTTCGAGGGGGCCGTTCCCTCCAAACGCGAAGGGAAGGACGTCCTGCTGCTCCGCGATGCGAGCGGCGCGGGCAACGCGGCCGTCCTCGAAGGCGGCCGGCTGGTTCCGGGTCCCCGCGGGCGCTGCGCCGTGCTCGAGGGGGCGGCCGTCATCCGCCTGGAGAAGCCCCTCCCCGTCGGCGATGCGTGGACGATCGCGTGGCACCAGCTCTTCGAGGGGCCGTGGACGGCCGCCCAGCGCAGCCTCACCACCAACGGGCCCTGGCACCACCATGTGCTGATCCGGCCGGCCGGGATCCTCTGCTCGGTCGCCACGTCCGGCGAGATCACTCCCAGCGCGGTCGATGTCTCCTCGCTGAAGGGCTGGCATCACCTGGCCGCCGTCGGCAAGGGCGGGGAGACGGTCTTCTATATCGACGGGCGCGAGGCGGGACGGGCGAAAAACCAGGAGAAGGGGCCGATCCTGCTCATCGGCAACTATCTCAGCGGCGAGCAGCCGATGATCAACCCCGTGGATAATATCCTGGTCTTTCGGATCGCCCTGCCTCCCGAGGCGATCCTTTCGCTGGCGCGGCGCTGAGGGGGCGCAGGGCGCCGGCTCACGGCGCTTTCGCCCCGGGTCCCGACGGACCCGGGCCGGCATCTTGCGGCGCCGGCTTCGGCGGCTCCTCGTCCTCCTGCATTCCCTTCTTGAAGTCCCGGATCCCCTTTCCCAGCCCCTTCATCATCTGGGGGATCTTCGAGGGGCCGAACAGCACCAGCACGATCACGAGGATGACCAGCAGCTCCTGGGCGCGCAGTCCGAACATGGGCGGACTCCTGGTTGGAGGGGAGCGCCGGGGCGGACGGGTCCCGCCCTGAACCGCAGGGTGAAGCCCGTCTCCGGCGGAGAGGCTCGGTGGGAGGGCTAACAGCGGAGGACGGCGGCCGCCGGTCGCCGCACCGGGACGGGGCGGAGGTTGCGGGGAAGACGAAGCCGCTCGGGCTCCGGCGCGGGACAGACAACAGGAACCGGTATGCCGGGCACCCCGGTCGTCAGGGACTGCCGCGCCTGCGGATGCGGACGCAGGATCTCATCCTCGCCGCTGTCCCCGCAGGCATCGACCCCCTGTGCGTCCCCCGTATGGCTGTCGGCTCCCAGGTCGCCCCGCGCCTGAACGGCCAGAAGCCCGACTCCCAGGAGCACGAAAAGCCACGCTTCGCGCATGACGATCGATTCCCAAGGCTCTGCGTACGTGCTGATTCATTCTAGCCCAAGGCGGCTGCGATTCAAGGGCGCCGGCGGCGGCCGGATTCGCCGAGCGCTGCGCGCCGTCCCCTTATTTCGCCTGTCGTGCCGCAGCCTCAAGGTGCGCTTGACATTATGCTGGCGGCGGGGTTGCCCGGGTGATACTTGTAAAGCCGACTTTCGGCCTCGCCGGACCTCCGTGGCGTGACCCGCTCGTTCGTCGGGTCGGCGGAGGGGCCCGGCCCGGATGGGAGGATGCGCAATGCATGTCTACGGCGCCGATTTCAGCGGGAGCAAGGATCCGTCGGGCGGGATCTTCTACGTGCGGGGAGAGCTGGACGGGAACGTGCTGACGATCCCAACCGCCCCCGTCCCGTGCGAGGACCGGCTGGACCTGGCGACGGCCATCGTGGACAGCCGGGGCCCCTGGGGCATCGACTTCCCGTTCTCCATCCCCCGCGAGGCGCTTTCCGCGCTGGGCCTCGCGGACTGGTCCGCGCTGCTCGACTGGGCGGTCTCGATGCGGCGTCACGATTTCGCCGCGGCCCTGAAGGATCGGCAGCTGGTGCGGGAGAAGCGCTGCGCGCCGGAGGATGCCGGCCTCTGTTGCCGTGTCACGGACAGCCTCTCGGACGCCTGCAGCCCGTTCAAGCGCACCAACCCGGACATGGCGATGATGCTGTATAGCGGCCTGAAGCTCCTGCGCGCCCTGCGCGGCCGAGGCGTTCGCGTCTACCCGTTCGATGCGCCCGTCGCCGACGCCGCCCGCGTGTACGAGGTCTATCCCAGCCAAGTTTGGCAGCGTCTGGGCCTGCCGCGCGGCGTCGATGTGGGTGAGATGGTCCGGGCGACCAACCTCCTTTTCGACCGCGAGATCGGGAAGTTCCAGGTTCGGCTCGGCCCCGGCCTCGACACGGCGGAGAGCCAGGACGCGGCCGACGCGGTCGCGGCTTGCATCGCCCTGGCGCGCTCCGTCGCGGTGCACGGGCTGGACGCGGCGGACGGCTGGTCGAAGCGGCTGCCGAGCCAGGAGGAGGGCGAATGGGAGGCGCGGCTTCAGGAGGGGATCCTGGTGCGCCTCTAGGGAACGGGAGGAGACTCAGGCGGCCGGGGGTGTGCGCTGAGCGTCTGGCCCGTCCGCTCTCCCCGGGGGGGCGAGGCGGGCGCGACACCGCCCACGTCTTTCAATTGACACCCCGAGCCGTTTCGGCGACGCTTGCCCCGTTTCCGCCATGTTGCGGAGGCGATTCCTGTGCCTCGGCGCTTGCGCCGCGGCGGGCACGCGGGACCGGCGCGCCGTCGGCGCGCGGCCCCGCATAGCAGAAGGAGGGCGTCGTGCGCACGATCGGGTGGGTTGCGGTGGCGGCGGCGGCCGGGTGGGCGTCGTCCACGGCCCGGGCGGAGGACGTCAAGGCCCTTCTCAAGAGGGTCGAGGAGCGGATGTATTACCCCCAGGCGCAGGGCTTGAAGGACCTCAGCGCCACGGTCCTCTTCGAGGGCGGCGGTCCCGGGGCGCCTCAGATGGCCGTCAAGGTCTTCTGGAAGGCCCCCGACAAGAAGGCCTGCCAGGTCGAGCTCCCGCCGGAGGTCAAGGAGTCGCCCATGGCCGCCATGATCCAGGGGATGATGGAGAAGGCCGTGGAGGGGATTGTCAGCGTCATCGTTCCCGTCCGGCTCGGTGCGCAGGAGGAGACGTACGACTATGCGGCGGAGGCGGACGGAGACCTGACGAAGATCACCGGCACGCGCAAGGCCGGCGCCAAGGACACGAACGCCCCCGAGGTGATGGAGATGTGGGTTGACGCGAAGGCGACTCCCGTCAAGATGGGCAGCGTTCATAAGGGCCAGCGGACAAGCCTGTCGAACTTGAAGTACGTTGAAAAGGACGGCAAGTTGCTGATCAGCGAGGTGCAGGTCGAGGCCGCCGGCGGGGCGGCCGGCAAGGCCCAAGGCGCCGCGATGAAACTGGAGTACACGCAGGTCGATTCCATCTGGCTGGTCCAGTCCGCCAAGGTCACGGGCGGCCAGGGGGGGGGCGGCGGGTACACCGTGAAGGACCACGCGGTCAACAAGGGGGTGGACGACGCCGTCTTCGCGCCGAAGCCGGCCCCCGCGGGCGGGATGAAGCTGCCCGCCGGGATGCCGCCGATGGGGGACGATGTGAAGTAGGGCGGCGGTTGTCGAGACTCGAGTGAAAGCCCCCGGCCCGGGCCGGGGGCTTTCTTTTTCCCCTCTCCGCGGTCACGGCAGCTCGATCGCGAGCGTCTTGATCTCGTAGGGTTGGAGGGGAACCTCGACGGCGCGGCGATCGACGACCGGGACGGACGGTCCCTCGCGCTCAAGAAGATCGGTCTCGGCGGCCTTGGCCGCGTCGCGCCAGAGGCGGACGCGCGCGACCGTTCCCTGCGCGCCGTGCATTTCCGCGAGGCGGACGATCAGGGCCTCCGAGTCCTCCGCCCGCTTCACCGCGTCGGCCACGACGTTCGCCGGCTCGACGGAGACGAGCGGTTGCCCGGCGGGGAAGGCTCCCGCATGGGCGCGCGCGGTCCAGGCCCGGAGCGGCCGGTTGAGCTCGCGGCCGCGCCGGGGCAGTGCGGCGTGCCGCCAGTCCCCCGCATGCGGCAGCAGCGCGAGCGTGAATCGGTGGATCCCGCGGTCCGAGGCCGGGTCGACGTCGAAGGGGCTGCGCAGCACGTGGATGCGGAGGAGGGACCCGGTCGCGTCGAAGCCGGCCCGGCCGTCGTTGAGCACCGCCACGCCGTAGGTCGGCTCCGAGAGGTCGACCCAGGTCCCCGCCGGCCGGTCGGTCCCGTCGGCGGGGGCCTCGAGGACTCCGTAGGGGACCTCGGCCGCGACGGGGGCGGCCTTGACGCCGAGCGGAAAGGCGATCTTGAGGATCTTGTACCGCTCGTTCCAGTCGATCTCGTGCCGGAGCTCGATCCGGTCGAGCTCGCGGTAGACGACGACGTCCTGGTGGACCGTGGTGAGGCCGCCGAAGCTGAAGTCGGGCCGCTCGTCCTTGAAGGTGCGGGTGATGCGGACGACGGCGCGGACGGGGCCGGACTCGAGGGCGCGGATCGACGCGCCGCGGTCGAGCTCCCACCGTTCGCCGGTGTAGGTGATGGTGCGGGCGCTGTCCGCGCCGCGGTCTCCGAAGAGCTGGAGTCGGTTGCCTCCGGAGGCCCGGCTCGAGCCGTCGGAGGGGCCGGAGGAGACGGCCTCGCGGCCGTGCCGGGCGTCGTGGAGGGTGAACTCGCCGGAGACGGGGTCGATCGCGAGACGCCAGCGATCGGTCTCGATTCGGGTCCCGTTGGCGGCGACCTGGACGGGGGGGAAGGCCTTCTTCTTCGTCCCGGCGTCCCGGACGCGGAAGACGCGGAAGCCGGTGGCGGGGACGTCGCGAGCGAGGAAGAGGAGGCGCACGGGGCCGGCAGGCCGGGGAACGACTTGGCACGGCACCTCGTCGCCCGCGTCGTCAAGGACGGCAAGGGTGCGGAGGGGCCCGTCGAAGAGGACGTCCGCCTCGGCGACGTCGGTGCGGGGCCAGGGGAGGGGATTGAAAACGACGAGAGGAATGCCCTCCCCCGCCGTGGGAAGCCGGGCGGCGAGGGCGTCGAGGGCGCTCTGGAGCACACGGCCGGCCTCGTGGGCGAGGGCGGCGTGGTCCTCGGCTGCGTCCGCGTAGACTTCGCGGATGGCGGTGCCGCCGAGGATGGGGTGGGCTTGATTGAGGAGGAGAAGTCGCCAGGCGCGGCTGAGCGAGTCGCGGTCGCAGGGGAGGCCGGTCTCCCGGGCGAGCGCGGAGGCGGTCTCGGCGTCTGCCAGCAGCCCTTCGCCGCGGCGATTGGCCTGTTTCATGTCGCCGCGCGTGGTCCACGTTCCAGCGGCCGGGTCCCGGAGGGGGCCGGTCACCTTCGGGAGGGCCTTGGCAGTGCCGGCTGTCCGGGCGAAGAATTCCTCCGGGGTGCCGCAGTCGGCGGTTGGAAAGATCTCCCGGGCCCGCAGGGCGTCGATGCGGCGCAGGTCGTCGCGGGTGGGGCCCCCGCCGGGCGCATCCGCCCCGAACGGCTGCAAGTGGATCGGGGCGAGCCGTTCAGCCTCCCGGAGCTCGCGCACGAAGTCGGCGGACGGGGGGCGAGGCGGCACGGCGTGGGCGAGCAGGCGGGTTCCGTCCAACCCCTCCCACCAGAAAAGCGGACGGCCTTCCGTTCCCCGAAGGACGTGGCAGGCCTCGATCCCCGCTTTTTTCAGCAGCTGGGGCAACTGGGGGCCGGAGCCCGTCGTGTCGGGCAGCCAGGCGACCGTCGCCATCGCGCCGAAGGCGCGCTGGAAATAGCGCTGGCCGTGGAGCAGTTGCCGGACCAGCGATTCGCCGGACGGCAGGTTCAAATCCGGCTCCACCCACATGCCGCCGACGACGGACCAACGGCGCGCCTGGACGGCCTGGCGAACCTTCGCGAAGAGGTCCGGTGCCTGCTGCTCCACCGCCGCGTAGAGTGCGGCCTGGTCCTGGGCGTAGGTGAAGCGGGGGAACTCGCCGGCGAGCTGGAGTGCCTGGCCGAAGGCGTCCCGGGCGAGGCGGACCGCCTCGTCGCGGCGCCAGAGCCAGGCGAGATCGACGTGGGAGCGACCGACATACCAGAGGGTGAAATCCTTCAAGCCGCGCGCGCGCTGCCGGAGCGTCTCGTTGATGCGGCCCAGGGCGTTGGCGAAGGGGCCCGCCCCGCCCCCGGCCAGGGCCTTGAGCGCGGCGGCGCAGTCCGTTCGGATCGCGTCCCGCAGGTCCGGGAAGAGCGTCAGGCAGGCCTCGAGGTTGCGCTCACAGAAGCGCGAGGCCTCGTCAGCCGGGAGGATGTCCGTCGCGGGGAGGCGGAGGGGGCGGGTCCCGGCCGGATCCACCTTCAGGGCGATCACGTGCTGGGGGGCCGCGTGCAGCGGGAGGGGGGACTCCAGTCCCTGCGCCTCTCCCAGCGAAGCGCCGTTGACGAAGACCTCCGTTCTCAGCCCGGCGCGGCCGGAGGCCAAGGCGACCGGGGCGCCGGCCAGCGGTTCGGGCATTGCCAGACGCGCCCGAAGCCAGAGCGTCGGCGCCGCCGGTGTGACCTCTGCATCCGGCGCCAGACGCGGCAGCGCCGCGTCGTTGGGAAAACTGGCCTCCGCCGCCCCCTTGTCGTCCTGGTTCAGCACGCCCCACCGGGTGATGCGGATCGGTCGCAGCACGCCCAGGAGCGCGCGAATCGGGAAGTCCGGGTCGAATCGGCTGTAGCGGGATGTCCCGCCGCTCGTGATTTCCACACCCGGCGACGCGCCTTGTGAAAGAGCCAAGAGGTCCTTCAAAGACAGGTCGATGCGAGCCGTCCGGCCTCCCCACGGGGGCAGGGGGGCCGTCTCCGGCCAAGGCACTCCGGCGAGAGGGGTTTTGGGATCGGTGTTCAGGCTGATGGTCGCGTTGGCGGCGGCCGCCGGGGCGAGGTTGCGCAGGCGGATCAGCAGCCCGATCCGGACCGTGCCGTCCGGGGCGGCCTCGGGGGAGAGGACGTCGCATCCGAGGCTCTGGAGGCCGTGGGACGGGAGGTCCGGGAGGGGCGGGCGGGCGGCCGATGGTTCCGGGACGCACTGGACATCAGGCATCGGTCGGCCGGCCACATCGGCGATCCGTGCCGAGAAGGTCCACGGGCCGGTCTCCTGAGCGAGTTTCAGCAGCAGGAGGTTCCACCCGGCAAGCAGCTGGATCGGGATCTCGTTCTCATCGGGGGCAACGGGGCTGGGGTGCTCGCGGAGCCCGGCGAGTTCGCCGTTGACCCAGGCGGCGATGCCGCCCGTGGAGCGGAGGCGAAGGCGGGCCGGACGCGTGTCGGGGCAGAGGACGTAGGTGAACGCGTAGGCAACCGCATTGGACACGTAGGCGAAGCCGGTGCCCCGGGCCGCGAGATCGATGACGCGGTCCGGGGCGCGATGGAGCTTCCAGAGCAGGCCCTCCGCGGGATCGCCCGGCCGGGGCGCCGCGGCGGCCTCGTCGGCGAGGATGGGCGCGGTGAGACGCGTGGCCGCGTCGTCGCGCGGGAAAGATCCGAGGAGGAGCCAGTCGCGGATGCCCGCTGCGGTCGAGCCGGCGTCCGGCGGAGCCGGGGTCGCCGGGGGCGGGGGGGGCGCCTCGGCGGTCGGGGCGGGCCTAGCGGCGGCGAGTGCCGCGGCGACGACGGACAGCGCCGTCAGGGAAACACGGACCCGGAGCAGGCAGCGCACGGAAGGCTCCCGGAGGACCCCGGCGACGGGGATTGCAGAAGGGACGGTCGGAGGCCAAGAAACGTTGGTAGCGAAACCGCTTCTTCTATATCATGATCATGCCCGCGTCGCCCGATGCTAATCGGCCGGGCGGCCGGGGTCAAGGATGAACCCATGGGGCTGCTCATCGACACCGTCCAGACGCGTCGGCCGCCGCCGTTCGCGGGTGCGCGGGCTTGGCTGCTCGCCTACGCGGGAGCCGCGCTCCTGATGCTGGGCGTGCTTTGGCTGATGGTGTCGCTGCGCGGCGGGGGGCCGCTGGGGCCCGATGCGACGGCCTCGCGCTGGGTATCGGCGGGACGGGGGCCGATCCTGACAGGCGCGGCGGGCGTGCTGAGCTTCCTGGGCCGGTATTACGTCGTCGCTCCCCTCTTGGGGTTCGTCGCCCTTTGCACGTGGGCGTTGCGCGAGCGACGCGTCGCCCCGGGGGCGATCGCCCTGATGGCGGTGGGGGGATGGGTCGAGCTGATGAAGTGGGTCGTCGGCCGGCCCCGGCCCGATGCCGCCTCGGCGCTTGCGGAGGAAGCGGGTTTTGCGTTCCCGTCCGGGCATGCGGCAGGGACCATGGTTTTCTGCCTGCTGGCGATCGCGGCCGGCCGCCGAATCCTGGCGGGGGGCGCGGGTCGCTCGGTCCGCGAAGCCGTCCTGGTCTTCATCCCGGTCGCCGTCGGCCTCTCCCGCGTCTATCTGGGCGTTCACTATCTCAGTGACGTCCTGGCCGGCTGGCTGTTGGGCGCGGCGTGGTTCTGTCTCTGCTGGTGGTGGGTGAAAGGCGGCGACTCGGCTCGCTGGCACCGGTGACCGGCGTTTCGAGGCGGGGCATCCTGCGTTGCGCTCCGGGATCCGCTCGAGGCGCGCCGGGCCCGAGAGCGGGCGGCTACACCCGGCCGGTTTCCTTCCTGTGCCACCGCCAGGCGGTCTCGACGATGGCGTCGAGCTCGGCGTAGCGGGGGGTCCATCCGAGGACCTGCCTGGCCTTCGCGGCGTCGGCGACGAGCGATGGGGGATCGCCGGCGCGGCGTGGGGCGACGACGTGGGGGACAGGCCGTCCGCCCACGCGCCCGACCGCGGCGATCACCTCTCGGACGGTGAACCCGCGCCCGATGCCGAGGTTGAAGGCGAGGAAGCCCGGTGCGCGGTCGAGGGCCGCCAAAGCCCGGATATGGGCGTCGGCGAGGTCCTCGACGTGGATGTAGTCCCGGACGCACGTCCCGTCCGGCGTCGGGTAGTCGTCGCCGAAGACCTTCAGGGGCGGGGCGGCGCCGAGGGCGGCGGCGATGGCCAGGGGGATCAGGTGGGTCTCGGGCCGGTGGCGCTCGCCGAGGCGGGCGTCGGCGCTCGCCCCGGCCGCGTTGAAGTAGCGCAACGCGGCGGAGCGGAGGCCGTAGGCGGCCGCGAAGTCGCGGAGCACCACCTCCACCATGAGCTTCGTCCACCCGTAGGGGTTGACCGGGGCCTGGGGGTGCGTCTCGTCCATCGGCGTCCGGACGGGGTCCCCGTAAGTGGCGGCGGAGGAGGAGAAGACGAAGCGGGGAACGCCCGTCGCGCGCATCGCCTCGAGGAGGTTGAGCGTGTTGGCGACGTTGTTCCGGTAGTACTTGGCCGGGTCGGCGACGGACTCGCCGACGTAGCAGTTCGCGCTGAAGTGCATGACGGCGTCGGGATGGAAGGCGTCGAGGGCGCTGCGGACCGCGACGGGGTCGGCGAGGTCGCCCTCGACGCAATCGCCCAGGACGAGGTCCCGGTGGCCGGTGGAGAAGTTGTCGAAGATGCGCGTCGCGTGACCGGCGGCCTGCAGGGCGCGGACGGTGTGGGATCCGATGTAGCCGGCGCCGCCGGCGACGAGGACTTTCATGGGGCGGGCTCCGGGACGGGGGACGCAAGCGCGCCGGCCGCTGCGGCCCGGCGCGGACGAAGGCCCGTACTCTGCCAGCCTCGGGGGGGGATGTCAAGCCGCCGATCTACGGCGCCACGGACACGTTTCGGACGAACGCATTCGACGTCACGTCCGCCGGCGCCAGGGGCTTCCCGTTGAGCACGACGTTCTGAAACGAAACGTCCTCCACGGCGTGCTCCGCGTCGAAGCCCATCAGCTCGATCCGCGGTTTTTCCCCGGCGGCGGCGATGTTTCGGAACGTCACCCCGCGGATGCGTCCGCGCTCGGCATCCCGGCTCCAGACGGCCTTCCCGATCCAGAGCGAGATCAGCTTTCGCGCCTCCTCGATCCGGAGGTTCTCGAAGCGGATGTTGCGGATCGTCGCCGCGTCGCAGTGGTAGACCCGCATCGTCCATTCGCGCCCGAGGTCGTGGATCACGTCGCAGTCCTCGAAGCGGACGTCCTCCACATCCTCGCGCAGCTCCGCCCCGACGCTGACGGCGTGGGCGACCTCGTTCCAGAGGACGCAGCCTCGGGCCCGGATCCGCTGCACCGGTCCCTGGCCCTTGTCCGATTTCACCACGATCAGGTCGTCCAGCGTTCGGATGAAGCATCCTTCGACCGTCACGTCCCGGCTGTTGCAGACGTCCACCCCGTCGGAGTTGGCGCGGTAACCGATCAGTTTGACGTTGCGGACGGCGACACGGTCGGACTGGCGGATGGGGATCGTCCAGGTGCTCGAGTCCCGGAGGATGACCCCCTCGATCGTGATGTCCGACCCGCGGACGAAGAGCAGGTTCTTGGAGTGGGTGGGGCAGCCGGTGCCGTCGATGATCCCGCGCCCCCGGAGGGTGATGCGATCGCCCTCGAGCGCGATCAGCGGCCCGTAGGTCTTCAGGCCGCTGTAGCTGCTGATGTGAAACTTCTCGTCGGGCTGGATGACGCCGCGGACCACGGCGCCGCCGGCGACGTAGACCGTCGTGCCGCTTTTCACCTGGAGGTGCCCCACCTCGTGGATGCCGGGGCCGAAGTAGACGACGTTCGGAGCGTCCGGGCGGGGGATCTCGGTCTCGGGCGGGTTGGCGAAAAGGTGGAGCGCCCCGACCCAGGTGCCGTTGACCTCCAGCGTCAGGTGACGCGGCGCGGCGAGCGAGAAGGTCACCTGCCGGCCCTGGACGGCGGGCGCGATGCCCGCGGCGGTGGGGAGGATCCGAGCGGAGGTCACGGGCTCGCGGCAGGTGACAACGACGCGAGCGCGGCCCTGCAGGTCGAACGAGGCGAAGGAGGCGAGCTCGTAGAACTGGGCCGAGTTGGCCTTGTCGTCCATCGCCTTCCACCGCAGCGCGGGGTCCTTCGGCGCGACGCGGGCGACGTACACGGGAGCCTGTTTCCCGTCAATGGAGACCTCGTAGTCTTTGGAGCGTTCCTCCCCGGCGGGCGCCGGGTGGACGACGACGGCGGCGTGGGCGGAGGCCGCGAGCGCGAGCAGGGCGGGGAGGACGGGGGGGGCGTGCCGGACGCTCATGGACGGGATCTCCAGGGGGACTGGGAAGCATGTCGCGGGCCGGGCGGACATGTCCCGGCTCCGCCGAGATCTACTAGCCCTCGGGCCCGGGCCCGACCGGCCCGAACGCGCAGGGGTTTTGGATGCGTTCCTCCGCGACGGCCCGACCGGGGGGACGTTTCAAGGACCGTCCGGGGCTCTTGATGCGCCGGTGCATTCCATGCGCTGGTCCAGGTCCCCGTCCGGCACCGCCACCGCCACCCAAGGGGCGTCGGCGTCCGCGACCTCGCACACCCAATCGACCCGCGCCGTCTCCCCCGGCTTGAGCCTCGCCGTCCGCCGCGCCTCCGGCGTGCGAAGGTTGTGGACGCGCAGGACGAAGGCATGCGCGCCGATGCCCCGCGCCTGCAGGGTGATCCGGACCTTTTCGCCCGCCTCCGCCTGGTGCGAGAGGTCCAGGTCGAGCGCCTGCTCCGGACGCAGGTCGAGCGTGACGAGGGCCCCCGGGAGGAGCGTCACGCGCTTGCGGACGGCGCCGCAGCGGGCCTCGTAGTCGCCCGCGGAGAGGCGCGCCTCGAAGCGGCCGTCGCGCGGAACCGCCAAGGCGGCTTCTTTCGCCCCGGCCTCCGCGAAGGTCACGGGCCCGTCGCATCTCCCGCGTACGACCGCCGGCCCCTCCACGTCCTCCATCAGCGCGAGCCAGCGCGCCACGGGGTGGACCCAGACCTCCTTGTAGTTCCAGACGTTCGTCGCCGGCCAGTACGGCAGGTCTCGGTTCCCGAGGCTCTTCATGCCGACGGGCAGCGCCCCGACGATGTCCCCGGACCGGGCGGTGTAGAGCGGCGCGAAGTCGTATCCCTCCCCGACCATCGTGCTTTGCCCGAACGGGTTGCGGCCGACGACCCAGTAGAGCTGGTCCAGGGCGAGATGGGCGAGCGGCGCGTTTCGCCGCAGGTGCGCCGCCGTCGAGACGGCCTTCGCCTGCGAGAGGATCGTTCCGTAGTTGCCGCGGAAGGTGGCGTCCGGCTGGACCGGGTAGACGCGGACGTGCCAGCCGCCGCCGGCGGGGAATCCGTTCGCGATCTGCTCCCGCACGGCGTCCCGCCGGTCGGGGCCGTGGCGCTTCGCCTCGTCGACGTGCCGGAGCGAGTTCGGCAGCATCCGGTACGGTGCCGTGAAGGCCGCCATCGCCTGCTGGTAATACTGCGCGTGGAGAACGACGGCGGCGTACCAGTCCATCCACGCGGGGTCGTCGGGAAAGAGGCGGCGAATGCGCGCGCCCGGTCGGCGTAGTCCGCCTGCCCCCCGTCGGCGCGGTAGAGCTCGATCGAGGCGAGGGGCGGCGAAGGCGAAGGCCAGGGCGAGCAAACGGGCGAGTCGCATGGCGGCCGCTCCGATACGAGACGCCGGGATTGTAGCCCGGCGGGCCCCGGGCGCAACGGAATCCGCTCGGCCGATGCATGCCCCTTGTTATGGGTTGACGCCCGCGCGCGCCCGAGATAGGCTGGTTGCGCCCTCGGCGCACGCCGGAAGGGCTTTTTCGAGAGCCGTCGATGGCCATGACCGGCCGGATCACCCGCGTCACGCAGAAATTCAACCTGCAGAAAAACTCGCAGGTCGAACGGCACAAGGCCACGCTTGCGAAGCTGCTGGCCGCGATCCACCGGTTGCAGGAGGAGAACCGGGTGCTGCGGGATCGCGTGGCCCTTCTCGAAAAACGAGTCGGCGCCGCGGCGGACGGCCCGCCGTGAGGATCCATCGACCCTTTCGGGACCCATCCATGAACCGGAAGCAGCGGGGGGCGGTCGTTCTTGTTGCGTGCGCCGGGCTCGGGGGGCTTGCCGCCGCGTGCCGCGCCCCGCGGGCCGGCCCCGAGGCCGCGCCCCGATCGGAGGGGGTCGTCCAGGCCCCGGCGCCCCGGGCGGTCTCGGCGATCCGCATCGTCTTCTGCGACTCCTGAGGGTACCAGGCGCGCGCCGCCAGGCTGGCGGCGGAATTGAAGCAGGCGTTCGGCGTCGAGCCGGTGCTGGAGGTCGACGGCAACGGCCAGTTCGACGTCTATGCGGACGGGGTGCGCGTCTTTTCCATGGAGCAGTGCGGCGGATTCCCCCGGCCGGGGCAGGTCACGGAGGCGATCCGGAATCGGAAATAGCGCGGCGGATCGGCGAAGGCATGACGGACCGCTGACCGCTGGCCCGATCGAGGCAAGCGCCACGCGGATCCGATAGCGGATTCTTTCCGCGTGTGTCGAGTTGTGCGGGGGGATTTTCTCCGAGGGGGGCTCTGCCCGATGTGACGGCACGCCCGCCTCGTGATAAGCCTTGTAATTCGCGTTCCTCCGGCTAAAGTAGATTCTTCATGACCTGCGCCGCGTCGCGGGCGGGGGACCCGCGGCGGCCGACCGGTCCGCGCAGGAACCTCGCATGAGCCAGTCAGGTCGGATCTTCTTTGTTCCCTGCGCGGCGTGCGGAAGCCGCAATCGCATCCTCGATTACGACGCGGCCAAACCATACCCTTGCTCGACCTGCGGCGTTGCGCTCGCGCCGGTCGCCGCCCCTCCGGCGGTCGAGCTGCCTGCCTCGGTGGAGCTCGGGTCTACGGCGTCCGGGGTTCCCTTCTGGTCGGCGGCGGGTGTCGCGCCCCCCCCGCGGTCCCCCGCTGCCGCGCCGGGCGGCGATACGATCCGCCTGGCGCCCTTCGGGAAGTACGCCCTCGTGCGCGAGATCGGACGGGGCGGAATGGGGTTTGTCTACGAGGCGATCGACACGCAACTCGAACGCCGTGTCGCCCTGAAGATGCTCTTTACGAGCGCGAACGCGGATCCGAAGGAGGCGGCGCTCGACGAGGAGCGGTTCCTCCGCGAGGCGAAGCTCAGCGCGAACCTGCCCAAGCACCCGAACCTCGTCAGCGTCTACGAGACCGGGATCATCGACGGGCGGCGTTACCTCGCGATGGAGTACATTGACGGCCAGCCGATGTCCGCGTGGCGCCGTTTCGGCTCCGTCACCCTTCGCCAGCAGGTTGCGCTTCTCCGCGACGTGGCCCATGCCGTGCACCACGCTCACGAGCACGGGATCATCCACCGCGACCTGAAGCCGCAGAACATCCTGGTGGACGCGAAGAACCGGCCGAACGTGACGGACTTCGGGCTGGCCAAGCCGGTGGGGACGCGCGGGGCGCTCTCGCTGACGGCCTCCGGCATGGTTGTCGGCACCCCCTCCTACATGTGCCCGGAGCAGGCCCAAGGGCTCGCCACGATCGATCGCCGCGCGGACGTCTACGCGATGGGCGTCATCCTCTACGAGATCCTGGCGGGGCGGCTGCCGTTTACCGGTCAGTCGCCGGTGGACATCTTGATGAAGGTCTTGCGGGATCCGCTGATTCCGCCGTCCGCGGCGGCGAGGGCTCGGGAGCCGGGCGGCGCGCCGACCGCCGCGCCCGAGTGCGTTCCGTCGGCCGCCGTCCATGCCGTGATCGATCCGGGGATCGAGGCCGTCTGCCTGAAGGCGATGGCGCGAGAGCCGGGGCGGCGGTATCCGACGGCGCAGGCCTTCGCGGAGGACCTGACGGCCTGGCTGAAGGGGGAACCCGTGCAAGCCCCCTTGCCCGAGCCGCCGAAGGCGGGGAGGCGCCGGAAGGCCGCCGCGTGCGCCCTCTTGGCGGTCGTGGCGGCGCTCGGCGTTCATCGGGCGGTCCGTCCGCCGGAGAGCCCGAAGCCGACGCCTGTCCCGGCGTCTCCCGCGGGGGACTCGGTTACAGGTCCCGTTCCCGCGCCGTCCTCCATCCCCGCCGCCGATGCCGGGTGGGCGCTCTTCGCCGAGCTCAAGCGCGCGCTGGCGCCGGACGGTTTCGACGAGTCCCAGGCGAAAGCGCTGTTGGATCGCGCCCGCCAGGAGTACCCGGGGCGCGCCGGCGAGATCGGCGCGCTGGTGGACGAGGAGGCCCGGGAGATCGCCCGCTATCTGGAGGGGCTTTCCCGCGACCGGTGGCTGGTTGAGCAGCCGCGCATCCGCCGGCTCCGCGCTTGGCTGGCGTTTTTCGGGAGGCCGGTTGACGTTGCGGACCGCCTTCTCGCCTGGCGAGGCACCTGCACGGTCACGCTGCACGTCCGTCCCTATGCCGAAGTGAGGGGGCCGCTCGCGGGCGGGCTGCCTCCCGAGGATCGGTACACGCCGCTGCGTTTGCGGGACGTCGCGATCGCCGGGGGGCGGATTGAGATCGCGCACCCCGACCACGGCGCGCGAACCCTGTCGCTCGACGGGCTGGAGGACGGGAAGGCCTACGCGGTGGACGGCGACTGGGCGGATCCCGATGGGCTCGTGTTGCGAGGCGATCCATGACCGGTCTTTCGGCGTGCGGTTTGTATCGAAGGGGCCGGCGGCCCCGGGCGGCCGGCGGGGGCGTGTTCCTCGTCCTGCTGCTCCTCGCACCCGCCGCGGCCCAGGACTTCCAGGTCGGGGCCCGGGCCAAGGGGATGGGGGGAAGCTACACCGCCTTCGGCGACGATCCGGTTTCGATTTGGGCCAACCCGGCCGGCCCGGCGGCCCAGCCGACGCAGCTGGCGCTGACCTACCAGAGCTTTACGCAGTACGAGTTCGGCGAGGTTGGCATGCAGGTCTCGCCGGCGGTTGTGGGCGAGCCAGAATCGGGGCTGCTGGACCCTCCGATCTCCCCGGCCTTTTTCGGCCTGGTTGCGCAGGTGGGGACGGACGGCTTGGACGTGGCCGTCTCGGTGGCGTATGTGCGGCCGTTCCAGATCAAGTACGTGTACTATTTCGACGACCCCGGTCTCGGGGACCTGCTGACGCAAACCGACCAGCAGTTCTCCCGGATCCGCGCGGGGATCGCGGCGGGGAAGGCCCTGTCGAAGGAATCCCCCCTCCTTACCCGGATCTCCGCCGGCATCGCGGTGGACTACGTTTACAGTTCCTACGCCGAGGTCGACCAGTCGCCGGACCCGGCCTCCGAGTCGCTGATTTACAAGGACAGCGCCTCGGCGCCCGGTTTCGGCGCCGGCCTGCTGGCCACCCTCTACGAGACCGACGCGCTCATGGCGGATCTGGGGGTCGCCTACAATTCAGCCGCGAACTTCGATTTCGCGCTCGACAACGCCGTCTTCCCCGTCTGGGACTGGCCGGCGCTTGCCTCCGCCGGACTCGCCTTCTACCTGGGCGAGGGCTACCCGCTCCGGCTCACGTTCGACGTCCAGTGGATCGGTTGGCGGGCCGCCGTCGGCCGGCCGGAGCCGGGGATGAAGCGGTTCGAAGACACCGTCTCCTACTCCCTGGGGGCCGAATACCGGTTCCGGCTGGACGCGGCGACGCACTGGCTTTTCACCCGCATGGGGCTCAAGTCGCTCGACACCCCGTGGCAGGATGAGGGCCGCCTGCCGGCGGTGGGACTCAGCGAGTTGCGGATCGACACGCATGGCGACCGCATGCTGATCCTCTCGCTGGGCGCGGGACTCTACTGGGCCCATGCGAACGCGGCGGGCGACACGCGACTATCGGGGATCGATCTGGCCGTCGAGCTGTTCGGCGACGCGCCGTTTTTGATCGGGGTGAGCTATACGCATCAGTTTGACTGACCCGGGGCCCGCAGGCCCCGGCACGTGGCAGGAGCCGACGATGCCGATTCGGACGTCCCGGAACCGAGGCGCCCCGAAGCCGCACGGCCGTCCCGGGGCCGCGCGCGTGAGGCCGCGTCTGGCGGCGGGGATCCCGCTTCTGCTGGCGGCGGTCGCCCCGGCGGTCGCGGCGCAGGCCCCGGAGGTCCGCATCAAGGAGACCGACTACCAGAAGGCCTACGCCGCGATGGTCGCGCTCTGCGAGGCGGCGGAGTCCACCTGGAAGAACGATCCGGCCGGGACGCGCCGGCGCATCGAGGAAGAGGTGCTCGCCCGAACGCCGGAGCACGTCGAGGTCACGCTGGTCGTCACCTATGCGTATGGGATCAACAAGGGGGCGGAGAAGGAACGACATGGATTCCACCCTCACCGTCTGGCCGGCCAATGCGCGCTCGCGGCGGGCGATCCGGCGGGGGCGGTTTCGCACTTCGAGAAGGCCGCGGGGTGCGAGGATCTGCTGGGGCAGGCGCGGGCCGCGCTCCAGGCGAAACAGGAGGCGGCCGCTCGGCCGGACCTTCCCGCCCTGCTGGCGGCGCGCGATTATGCCGCCGCCCTGGGGGCGCTCCGGACGGAGCGCGCGCGGTTCGGCGACCGCGCGATCGCCCTCGAGGAGGAGATCCGCCGGGCGGCCGCGTCCATGCAGCGCGAGGGCGCCCGGGCGGTGGCGGCGGCGATTCCGCGCCTTGATGAAGAATCGTTTCGGGAGGGGGCGGTGGCGCCTTTTCTGGCCGCCTGCGCGCGCGTGCCCGGCGAGTTGGAGCTGCCGGAGACGCGCTGGATTCGGGCCCTGGACGCATGGCTGGCGGATCGCGCCCCCGCTCGCCGTGACGTCCTGGCGATTGAGGCGGCTTCCCTCGATCCGGCGTTCCATGCCTTCTGCCGCTTCGCCCAGGAAGCGCGCCTTCACGAGATCCGGGGCATCGTCGAAGAGACGATCCGCGCCCCGAGCGACAATCGTCCCCCCCTGCTCGCCCGATTGGCCCGGGTCGAGCAAGCGCTCGAGACGATGGCCGCCGCCCGGGCGTACGAGGACCTGCGGGGGGAGTTGAGGGCGCTCAAGGCCCGGCTGCCCGTCGATCTGGATGTGCTCCGGCGGGCGCGGGCGGGCGCGACGTCGATCGCGGAGACCCGCGCTTTGGCCGGCGAGCTGGAGCGGACTTGGGCATCGCGCGAGCGGGCACGCCTGAGCGAGTCCGACGCGGCCGAACTGGCACGCCACGTGGCCGTCGCCCGTTGCCTGGTCCTCTTTCTCGACGGCCGGCGCGTCGAAGAGGCGGCGGCGGATTACCTGGTCCAGGAGGCCTTCCGCGCCGCCGCGCCGCTGCCGGAAGGTGTCAACCCGAAGGTCGCCGCCGTGCGGGCGCGTATCCGGTGACAGCGCGGCTTCGGCGGGTGACCGATGGGGCGGCTGTTCGAAGCCCCGCCGCTCCGGGGCGGGGAGGTCACGGCACCGCCAACGGCGTCTCGAAATCGCCGTTCATCTGCGGCGGCAGAAGGTAGACCGTGCCCGACCGATCGCAGAAATAGAGGCGCGACTCGGAAGGCTTCCGGCCGTGGCCGTCGGCCCAGAGCGCATAGAAGCCGGGATGGGCGCCGACGGGTCGCCGGGCGTACGTGTGGTTTCGCTCGCTGCCGGACGTCATCTGGCGCTCCTTTCGCCACGTCGCTCCCTGGTCGGTGCTCGTCCACATCGCCATCTCGCCCCCCGGGTTGAAGGGCTGGGGACCCGGCTCCGTCGGCCCGATCAGCCGCCACGTGCCGTCGTCCTCGATGTAAAGCGCCCCCGTGTCGTAGTTGTTGTCCGATCGCATTCCCTCCCGGATCTCCCAAACGGACCCGGTCCAGCGTGCCGTTGTCCAGATGCGCGGCCCATGCTCCGGGCCGGATGCGTACCCCCGGCTGGTCACATACAGGACGACGGGGCGGCGGTCGCGGTCGAACGCGAGATCCTTCATGTAGACATTGCGCTTCTCGGCGGCATAGTCCCGGACGAGGGCGGGATTGTCGACCGACGCGAGGGGCACGCTGACGGGCCGGCCGTCCGCAGTCCGCCACGTCGCGCCGTGGTCGGGCGTCTCGAGGTAGTAGAGGTTGGTTCGTCCGTTGACGCCCCGCTTCGGAGGGTGATAGTTGAAAGCGACCCCCGCGCGGTCGGGGCCGACCTCGCTGACCTGGTAGTGCCCCTCCCCGAATGCCGCCAAGCGCTGCCACGCCGACCAGCGGACGCCGTCAGGGCTTGTCATGAAGCAACTCGTCCGGGCGACGGGGAAGTTGTACTTGGTGAAGAAGGCGAGGAACCCGCGGCCGGGGACGTGCCAAGCCTGCATGTAGGAGAAATTGTCGATCGGAATGTCGCGGCCGTTCTCGACATGCGTCGCCGGGACGCGCTCGAAGGCCTCGATGGAGTAGGGGGCCTTGCTGCGGTGGATCCAGGACGGGCGGGAGGTCCCGTGCGAGGTGGAGAAGATCCAGAGGTAGCCCCGGTCGTCGACGCTGATCACGGGGTTGTCATGGGCGTCCGCCGTCTCCTTGTCGAGGAGGATCGTCGGGCGCGGGACGTGCCCGGTCCTGTGGTCGAAATACGACACCATGTGGAGCAGGAACCCGGCGCGGCGACGATCGAACTGTCCGCTGCGAGACAGGTCGTCCGGCGTATGGCGTTCGTGGGAACCCGCGACGGTTCCGCCATAACAAAAGAACGTCTTCTCGACTGCGGGACAGTAAACGGCCAGGGGCCGGTGCTTGGCGCAGTAGGTGCCCAGCCCCCCGCTGTACTTGAAGACGTATTCGTCCCCCGAGGGCTGGTTCATGTACCAGATACCGCGGTAGCCGTCGTCCTTTCGGTTTATAACGACCTCCTCCGCGACCGCCCCTCCCACCATCGCGAGCAGCGTGTAAACCATCCGGATGTTGCGCCATGCGGACATGAAGTCTCTCCTGGAGATGATGGTTTCCATCACTCGATTAATGTGCCTCGTACGGGCGGAATCAAAACCGTTAGCAAGCAGATTATGCGATATTTCTATTTTATCAATAAATTCGTTTGAAATTTTAAAAGAAATAAAATAGAATGCCAAAAGTAACGATATCGAAATGTTGGTGTAATTATACGGAAATTTTATGTCTTCTGTAAATGTTCGTGAAAGAGAAATCCTCCGTTTGCTTGCTGAAGGGGCCTCCATTTCCCCTCGGGAATTGAGCGTCAAGTTGGGAGTATCCGCCGTCACAATCCGAAAGGACCTTCGAAAACTGGCCGATCAAGGCCTGATGATCGTCGGCCGAGGCGGGGCGCGGCCGGCCTTTCACCCGAGCATTCGGGATCGGCAGGCGCGGATGGCGGAGGAGAAGAACCGGATCGCCAAGGCGGCCGCGGGGCTGGTTCGGGACGGGGACCGGGTGATGATCGTGGCGGGCACGACGACCGCGCTGGTTGCCCGCCATCTTTTCGGCAAGCGCGACGTGCACGTGGTGACCACCTCCACGCTGCTGCTTCCTCACGTTCGCGTCAATCCCGCACTGACGGTGACGCTGGTCGGGGGCGAGTTCCGGCCGGAGATGGAGGGGGTGGTCGGCCCGGTCGCGATCGGGGCCATCCGCCAGTTCAATGCCCGCCTCGTCTTTGTCGGGACGGACGGTTTCTCGGCGGAGCGGGGGGTGACGGCCCATTTCGTCGAGGAGGCCGAGATCGCCCAGGCCATGGCCGGTCAGGCGGAGCAGGTGGTGTTGCTGGCGGATGCGTCCAAGCACGGCCGGGCGGGCTTCGCGCGCATGTTCCCGCTGGAGCGCGTGTCGCTGCTGATCACGGACACACGCCTGGACGATGCGGCGCGTGCGCGGTTGGAGGAGCATCGGGTGAGCGTGATGCGCGTGTGACCGGCATTCGGGACTCGGCCATGGATTTTTCGGGACGCACGGCGCTGGTGACGGGAGCGGCCGGCGCGATCGGGAAGGGGGTCGCCGCCGGCTTCCTGGGGGCCGGGGCGAAGGTTTTTGTCACGGACTACGCGCAGCCCGCGGTGGACGCGGTCGTCGCGGAACTGTCCGGGCGCGGGCCCCTCTGTTGCGGACGGGCCGCCGACATCGCCGACGAGGAGCCGGTACGGCAGGTCGTCGGCGCCGCCCGGGAGGCGCTGGGAGGCCGGGTCGACATCCTCGTCAACGTCGCCGGGATCGTCGGGCAGGGGCGCGTCGAAGATCTGTCGGTGGAAGCGTGGGATCGCATGTTCGCCGTCAACTGTCGGGGCTCCTTTCTTTTCGTCAAGCACGTCGTCCCCCTGATGAAGGCCGCCCGCTACGGCCGGATCATCAACTTCTCGTCGAAGTCCGGCAAGACGGGATCGGCCTTGATGAGCCACTACTCGGCGGCGAAGGCGGCGATCATCGGGCTGACACAGGCTTTGGCGTTCGAGCTGGCTGACTTCGGGATTACGGTGAACTGTCTCTGTCCCGGCATCACGGACCACACGGGGGTCTGGAAGAACGTCTCGGCCGGCTACATGGAGAATCTGAAGCTGCCGCGGGAGGAGGTGGTTCGCAAGTTTACCGAGAAGATCCCGCTCAAGCGCCTGGCGCGGATTGAGGACGTGGTGGCGGTCGCGCTGTTCCTCGCCTCCCCGGGGGCGGACTACATGACGGGGCAGGCGATCAACGTGACCGGCGGCCGCGAGATGCATTAGGACGTCGCCCGGACAGGGCCCCTTCCGGAGGCCGCACGTGACCTACACGAAGGAACAGGTTGCCCGGATGATCGACCACGCGGTGCTGAAGCCGTTCGCGACGGACGCGGATGTCGTGAAGGCCGCGTCGATGTGCGCCGCCCGCGGCGTCGGAAGCCTCTGCGTCCGGCCGACGGACGTCCGGCTGGCCGCGGAACGGTTGAAAGGGAGCGCCTGCCGCCCGTCCGCCGTCGTCGGCTTTCCCCACGGCGCCAGCCGGCCGGAGGTCAAGGCGCTGGAGGCGCGGCTGGCGATCGAGGACGGGGCGGTCGAGCTGGACATGGTCCTGAATATCGGAAAGTTTCTCTCCGGCGACCGCGATCACGTCCGCCGCGACATCGAGGCCGTCGTCCGCGAGGCAACGCCGCGGGGCGTTCTCGTGAAGGTCATCCTGGAGACCTGCTACCTCTCGCTGGAACAAGTGGCCGATGCCTGCCGGATCGCGGAGGCGGCCGGGGCTGATTTCGTGAAGACCTCGACCGGCTTCGGCGACGGGCCGGCCACGCCGGCGGTCGTCGATGTCATGCTCAAGACGGTGGGGAAGACGATGGGGGTGAAGGCCTCCGGCGGGATCCGCGACTGGAAGACGGCCCTGGGGTATCTGGAGCAGGGCTGCCGCCGGCTCGGCGTCGCGTCCACCGAGGCGGTTCTGGACGGAGCGCCCTCGCATGACGGAGCTGATTAGGGCGGTCGTCTATCACGCCCCGGGGGATGTCCGCATGGAGCGGGTCCCGAGGCCGTCCTGCGAGGCGGGGGGGCTTCTCGTCCGCGTCGAGGCCTGCGCCGTCTGCGGATCCGATCTCAAAGCCTTCCGGTCCGGCAACCCGCGTCTTCGGCCGCCGGTCGCGATGGGGCACGAGTTCACGGGGCTCGTCGAGGAGGTCGGCGCGGGGGCCGAGGGCTTCGCGCCGGGCGACCGCGTCGTCATGGCCACGTCGGTCTCCTGCGGGACCTGCGCCTGCTGCCGGCGGGGTTGGCCGAACCTTTGCATGGATCTCGCCCCGATGGGGTTCGCATACCCCGGCGGGATGGCGGAGGCCGTCGCCATCCCGGCGCGCGCCGTTCGAAACGGGCACGTCGTGAAGGTCCCGCCCGGCCTTCCGGCGGCGCATGCCGCGCTTGCCGAGCCGATCAGTTGCGCGGTGAATGCCGGCGAGCGCTGCGAGGTCCGGTCCGGCGATGTCGTGGTGGTCGTCGGCGCCGGCCCGATGGGGCTGATCAATGCCTGTGTGGCCCGGGCCCTGGGGGCCCGGGCCGTCGTCGTCGCCGAGGTGAACGCGGCCCGCATCCGCCAGGCGGCCGGGTTTGGTCTGGACCGGCTGGTCGATCCCGCGGCGGAGGATCTGGCGGCGGTCGTCCGGGAACTGACGGACGGGGCGGGGGCGGACGTGGCGATCGTGACGGCGCCCGCGGCGAAGCCCCAGGAGGACGCCCTGGCCCTCGTGCGCAAGCGGGGGACGGTCTGTCTTTTCGCCTCGCTCCCCGAAGGGGGGGCGGCGATCACGCTCGACAGCCGGCGAATCCACTATGGCGAACTGCGGGTTGTCGGGAGCAGCGACTCGACGGCCGCCCACGTTCGCCGCGCCCTCGGCCTGATGCGGGAGGGGAGCCTGCCGCTCGACCGCCTCGTGACGCACCGGCTGGGGCTGGAGGCGTTCCGGCAGGCGTTCGATGTGATGGCGAGCGGCGAGGCGCTGCGCGTGGTGCTGGTTCCGTGACGGTGTCGGGAGGCGGCCGCCGGCGTCGACGCCGGGCGCGGATCGTCCTGGTCCGGCCGGGTGCTTCGTCGCGCGGCGCCCGGTTTGCGGTGGATTGTCCGGAGGAATCATGGATCTGGGGCTGGCGGGCAAAGCGGCGCTGGTGACCGGCGCCTCGCGCGGGATCGGGCGGGCGATCGCCCTGGCCCTCGGCGCGGAGGGGGCGCGGGTCGGCGTCAACTACCGGGCGCACCGCGACGCGGCGGAGGCGGCGGCGCGGGAGATCGCCGCGCGCGGCGGCGAGGCGGAGCCCCTTCCCGGGGACGTCGGAGCGGAGGCCGATGCCCTGGCCCTGGTCGGCGCGATGGAGAAGCGTTTCGGCGCCATCGACGTCCTCGTGAACAACGCCGCGCGCTGCCCGGCCGGGCCGGCCGCCGGCATCACCCGGGAGGAGTGGGAGCGGACCTTCGCGACGAACGTGACGGGGCCCTTCCTGCTCTGCCGCGAGATCCTCCGCCGATGGCTGGCGGCGGGGCGTCGCGGGGCGATCGTCAACGTCGCCACGGTCTCCGCCTTCCAAGGCTCCTCATCCGGCCGCCTGCCGTACGACGCCAGCAAGGGAGCGCTCGTGGCGATGACCGTCGCGCTGGCCCGCGAGGTGGCGCCGGCCGGCATCCGCGTCAACGCGGTCGCCCCGGGGATGGTTCGGACCGAGATGGTCGAGGCGGCCTATGCGGCGAGACCGGATGCGTACCTCGCGCGCATCCCCGCCGGCCGGATCGCCGAGCCGGAGGAGATCGCCGCCGCCGTCGTCTTCCTTGCCTCCGAGCGCGCGTCGTACGTGACGGGCACGGTCCTGAACGTCTCCGGCGGTCTGCGGATGGGGTAGGGCCCCGCTCCGCGCCGGTGCCCGAGCCCGATCCGCCGGCCCGCATCTTCCTTGACGCGGCCCCCGGTATAGTCTACTAAAACGATAAAGTAATCCGTCAGGAGCACCTGTCCATGAGGCTCCCTTCGTACAGTCTCGGCGTCGGCGACCGGTTCGCGCGGCAGGGAAAGGCGCAGCTGGCCGCGCTCGTCCGGGCGCGCGATCTCGGCGTGACGATCGCACCCGTCTGGAACAAGTCCAACCGCGAGCACCAGATCGTCGGCTCGCGGCCCGCGGAGGTCCGGGCGGAGGCCGACGCCGCCGTGAAGGCCCTCGGCTGGGAAGCCCCCTATTTCGTCGACGCCGACCACATCGGCCTGAAGACCGTCGAGGGCTTTCTCGAGGCCTGCGACTTCTTCACGCTGGATGTGGCCGACGTCACGGGGACGCCGGCCGCCCCGGAGGCCGTCGCGGCCTTCGTCAAAAGACATGCGGATCTCGCCGGGACGCTCCGGGTGCCCGGGATCGAGTCGCCGCTGGCGGTGACGCCCGCGCAGGTCGAGGCCATCGCGCGCAAATACCTCTTGGCCGTCCAGGAGGCGGGGCGGATCTACCGGCGGATCCTCGAGGCGAAGGGCGAGGGGCGGTTCGTCGTCGAGATCTCGATGGACGAGACCGACCGGCCGCAGACGCCGGTCGAGCTTCTCTTCATCCTCGCGGCGGTCGCCGACGCGGGAATCCCCGCGCGGACGGTTGCCCCCAAGTTCACCGGCCGGTTCAACAAGGGGGTGGACTATGCCGGCGACACGGCCCTGTTCGAGCGCGAGTTCAACGACGACTTGGCCGTCATCGCCTTCGCCGTCCGCACCTTCGGGCTGCCGGCGGATCTCAAGCTCAGCGTCCACTCCGGCAGCGACAAGTTTTCGATTTACGAGCCGATCCGCCGCGCGTTGAAGCGGACCGGCGCGGGGCTGCACGTCAAGACGGCCGGGACGACGTGGCTCGAGGAGCTGGTCGGGCTGGCCGCGGCGGGCGGAGAGGGGCTGGCGATCGCGAAGGATATCTACGCCGGCGCCCGGGCCCGCCTCGAGGAGCTTCGCGCCCCGTACGCGACCGTGGTCGACATCGATCCCGCCCGCCTCCCGGCCGCCGACGCCGTGCGGGCGTGGGACGGGCCGGCCTTCGTCCGCGCCCTCCGCCACGACCCCGCCTGCCCGGATTACAACCCGCACCTGCGCCAGTTGCTCCACGTCGGCTACAAGGTCGCCGCCGAGATGGGGGCCCGCTACCGCGACGCCCTCGGACGATTCGAGGCGGAAATCGCGCGGAATGTCGAGGAGAACCTCTTCGAGCGCCACATTCGGAGGCTGTTCCTGTGACCGTGATCGATGCCCACCACCATTTCTGGCGGTACGCGAAGGCCGAGTACGGCTGGATGTCCGACGACATGGCCGCGATCCGCCGGGACTTCCTGCCGCCCGACCTGGAGCGCGAGATCCGGGCCGCCGGCGTCGACGGCGTCGTCACCGTCCAAGCCCGCCAGTCGGTGGAAGAGACGGCGTGGCTGTTGTCGCTGGCGGAGACCCATCCCTTCATCCGGGGCGTCGTCGGGTGGGTGCCGCTCGCGGACCCCGCCGTCGAGGCGCACCTCGATCGCTTCGCGCGCCACCCGAAGCTGCGGGCGGTTCGGCACGTCGTCCACGACGAGCCCGACCCGGACTTCATTCTCGGGGAGGCCTTCAACCGGGGCGTCTCGCGGCTGAAGGAATACCGGCTCGTCTACGACATCCTGATCTTCGAGCGGCACCTGCCGCAGGCGACCGCTTTTGTCGACCGCCACCCGGAGCAGCCGTTTGTTCTCGACCACATCGCCAAGCCGCGGATCCGCGACGGGGCGCTCGAGCCGTGGGCGGGTCGGATGCGGGAGCTCGCGCGCCGGCCGAACGTCCGCTGCAAGCTCTCGGGCGTGGTCACGGAGGCCGACTGGGCGCGCTGGACGCCCGCCGGGATCCGGCCGTTTCTGGAGACGGCCCTCGAGGCCTTCGGGCCGGACCGGCTGTTGTGGGGCAGCGACTGGCCGGTTTGCCTCGTCGCGTCCTCCTATGCGCGCTGGAAGCGGGTCGTGGACGACTTCGTCGCGGCGCTCTCCGCCTCCGAGCGGGCGCGCGTGCTCGGCGGGTGCGCGATCGAGACCTACCGGCTGTAGCCGGGGGCCGGCCGGGACGTGGGATGCGGAACCGGCGTTGCGCGGGGACCTGATATGCCCGTTCGGTTGGTGGACATCGCCCGCGACCTTGGCGTCTCGGCGGTGACGGTCTCGAAGGTCCTTCGCGGGCATACGGACATCGGGCCGGCCACGAGCGCCCGGGTGCTCAAGCGGGCCCGCGAGCTCGGCTACCGTCCCGACCTCACGGCCCGCGCCCTCGTCACCGGGCGGACCGGTCTGCTCGGCATGGTCGTCCCCGATCTCGTTCACCCCTTCTTCTCCCAGGTTGCCGAGGCCCTCGCGCGGGCCCTGCGCCCGGCCGGCCGGAGCCTCGTGATCGCCTCGTCCGGGGAGGATCCCGCGCTGGAGCGCGAGGAAATCGACCAGCTGCTGGCGCGGCGGGTCGACGTCCTGCTCATCGCGTCCGCCCAGCCGGACGCATCGGCCTTTCGCCGGCTCGACGCCCAGCGGGCGCGATACATCCTGGTCGACCGCCGGTTCGAGGGGCACGCCGCCCACTTCGTCGGTATCGACGACGCGCGCGCGGGGGAACTGGCGGCGGCGCACCTCATCGACCAGGGGTGCCGGCGCATCGCCCACATCCCCGGCCCGGCGCTCAGCCCCGCGGCGGGACGCTTGGCCGGCTACAAGCGGGCGCTTGCCGCGGCCGGTCTCCCGGTTCCCCGCGGCGGCGTGACGAAGCGCGTCGGGGACGTCGACGGCGACGCGGGCGGGCATGCGATGATGCGGGGGCTCCTCGCGCTCACGCCCCGCCCCGACGGGGTCTTCTGCTACAACGACCCGATCGCCGCCGGCGCCGTTCGGGCGATCCTGGACGCCGGGCTGCGCGTCCCCGAGGATATCGCCGTGGTCGGCTGCGGCAACATCCGGTACGGCGAGATGCTCCGGGTGCCGCTCTCCACCGTCGACCAGGACTGCGCCGGGCTTGGGCGGGAGGTGGCGAAGCTGGCCCTCGAGCTGGAGCGGGCCCGTGCCCCGGTTGCACCGAGGACCGTGCTGCTCCAGCCGTCGCTCGTCGTGCGTGCGTCCAGCCGGCGGCGCCCGCCGGGGGAGTCCGGCGGCCGGGGTGCGTGATCGGGGACCCGTCATGACGGGAAGGATCCCGATGGCCTGTGCCCGTGCGATGGCCGCCTGGGCCGCGGCCCTGGCGGCGTCGGCCGGATTCGCCGCCGAGGGGCCCGGTTTCCCCTCGCGCGATCCCCAGCTCGACGTGCTTCCCGGTTTCCAGAGCCCCCCGCCCGGCTACGGCGAGGTCCCCTTCTGGTGGTGGTCCGGCGATGCCTTGGATCCGGAGCGCCTGATCGCCCAGCTCCGGGAGCTGAAGACGAACCGCATCAGCGGCGTTCAGGTCAACTACTCCCACCACGACACCCCGGGCTGGCTAACCGACCAGGACGCGCCGGAGATCTTCTCGGAGGCGTGGTGGAAGGTCTATGCGCAGGTCTCGGCGGCCTGCGCGAAGCTGGACAACGCGTACGGCGATTTCCGGCTGCCCGTCACGGCCGACAACCGGACGATCGGGCTCGAGGCGCGCCGCTTCGCCTGGGCCCCCGAAACCGCGGCGCTGGCGAAGACCGCCATGCTTCCCGCGACCGACGACCGCGGCTGGAAGCGCCAGCTCCACGGTTTCGGCCCGCAGTTCTACGTGCTCGGTCCCCTGCCCGACGACGCCGACACCGCCGCGCTCGACGCGGAGCTCGCGAAGCTCGCCGGGATCGACCCCGCGCAGCCGGTCACGGTCCAGGGCCGCGCTCACTCCTGGCAGCCGTACGAGTATTCGTGGCGCATGGGCAAAGAGGGCGACTCGGGGCATCAGGGTTACCACGGCCTCAAGCGGATCGTGACGGACGACTTCCTTTGCCTGGGCCGGCCGGTCGGCGGCCTCAACGAGACGCGGTACGAGGCCGACAAGACGGGGCAGACGTACTATCTCTGGACCTCCGCGACCGTGGCGCAGGCCGTGACGGCCTCCGTCGAGATCAGCCGCGCTCCCCCCGCCGACAAGAGCCACACCTCGCCCGTGATCGCGCCCGCGGCGCTCTATGTGAACGGGGCTCGCGTGGCCGACCTCGCCCGCCCCGTGCCGCTCAAGGCCGGGGCGAACCCGCTCCTGGCCCGGTATGACCGGGCGGGGCGGGGTCACCTCGTCCTGCGCCGCCAGGGAGCCCCCGCTCCGGCGACGCGGACGCCGCTGTCGATGCGTTGGTACGATGACCCGGCCGTGATCCCCTTCGACGTCCAGGCCGGCCGGACATCGGCTGAGTGGTTCCGCTTCCTCTCCGCCCCGGGCACGACGGCGATCCGCGTCCGGGCGCGCGGCACGGTGCAGGCTTGGCTCGACGGCGAGCCGATGGCCGACAAGGGCGGCGGACGCTTCGCGGCCGCGAAGACCGCCGCGCGCGCCGCCGTGGTCGCGCTCCGCATCGTACCCGAGACGGGTCGCCGCGGCGGCGCCGCGATCCCCGAGCCCGTGATCGTCGAGACCGACGGCACGGGCATCTTGGCCCTCGGCGACTGGTCGCAGACGGGCATCCTCCAGAATTACTCCGGCGGCGTCCGCTACGGCACAACCGTCACCCTCACGGCGGAGCAGGCCGCCGTCCCCGTCGAGCTGGACCTCGGCGCCGTGACGGCCACGGCCGAGATCTTCGTCAACGGAAAGAGCGTCGCGGTGCGCGTCGCCCCGCCGTGGACGGTGGGCTTGGCCGGCGCACTGAAGGCCGGCGAGAACCGCATCGAGGTCCTGGTCTATAACACCCTTTCCAACCACTACCAGACGATTCCGTCGCGCTACCGGGGCAGTCCCCTGTCCGGCCTGATGGGGCCGGTGCGGCTCCGCTCCCGCGACTGGAAGGAGGGCGGGAACGTCACGACCGCGGCCGCCGGGGGGCCGCCGCCCGCCGCGACCGGCGACGCCCCGCCCGTTTCCCCCGCGGGCGACGCCCGCGGGGCGGTGTCGGCCGTGGCGGTCGAGCCGATCGACGCCCGGATCGCAGACGCCGACCCCCTAACGCGCCGACCGGGGGTTGGCGCTCCCGTCCAAGGGCGGGCGCGCCCATGACGGCGGCGGCCGTCCGTTCCGGCCTTCGGTGCCGGGCTTTGTGCGGTTGACGCCGCTGTCATCACGGACGGCGGTCGGCGAGTTCGCCGTGAGGAGGACGCCGCCGCCGTTCGCGCCGGATTCAGGACCTAGTGGGGAAAGGAATCCCATGAGTGAGCTTCGCGCCGCAGCCGTCGTCCTCGCGATCCTTTGCGCCGCGCCCGGTGCGGCCCCGGCCGAGGAGGTCCCGGCCCCCTTCCGGGATCTTCGTCTCTGGTACGACAAGCCCGCCGGCCAGGCGGATTCGACCCTCGCCGTGATGGGCAAGGCCCGGAATGCGTGGGTCGAGGCCCTGCCCGTCGGCAACGGCCGCCTCGGCGCCATGGTCTTCGGCGGCGTTCCCGAGGAGCGCCTTCAGTTCAACGAGGACACCTGCTGGACCGGCGCGCCGCACGAGTACCAGCACGAGGGGGCGGTTCGGGTTCTCCCGGAGCTGCGAAAACTTCTCGCCGAAGGCAGGCAGAAGGAGGCCGAGGAGCTTGCCCTGAGGGAGTTCATGAGCGTCCCCCTCCGCCAGATGGCCTACCAGCCGTTCGGCGATCTCCGGATCCGGTTCCCCGGCCACGACGCCCCGTCGGACTACCGGCGCGAGCTGGACCTGGATTCCGCGATCGCGCGGGTCGCGTACACGGCCGGCGGCGTCGCCTACGAGCGGCAGGTCTTCTCGAGCTTCCCGGACCAGGTCCTCGTCGTGCGGCTCACCGCCGGCGCGAAGGGCGGGCTGACCTTCACGGCAAGGCTGGAGACGCCGCACAAGTCGGCGGAGGTCCGGGCCCTCGGCGACGACACGCTGGCGCTGGCGGGCAGGGTCCAGGACGGCGGGATCGCCTTCGAGGCGCGCCTGCAAGTCGAGGCGGAGGGCGGGGCGGCGAAGGCGGCGGAGGGCGGACTCGCGGTGACGGGGGCGGACGCGGCGACGCTGCGGCTGGTCGCCCACACGAACTTCAAGACGTTTCGGGACCTCGGCGGCGACCCGGCGGCGCGGTGCGAGGCGGCGCTGAAGACCGCCGCCGGGAAGCCGTACGCCGCGCTGCGGGAGGCCCACGTCGCGGACCACCGCGCGCTCTTCCGGCGCGTCGCGATCGAACTCGGCCGAACGCCGGCGGCGGACCGGCCGACCGACCAGCGCCTGAAGGCGGTGGCGCAGTCGCCGGACCCGCATCTGGCCGCGCTCTTTTTTCAGTACGGCCGCTATCTCCTCCTGGCGAGCAGCCGACCCGGCTCCCAGCCGGCCAACCTCCAGGGGCTCTGGAACGAGAGCCTCAAGCCGGCGTGGGACAGCAAGTACACCTGCAACATCAACACCCAGATGAACTACTGGCCGGCGGAGCCGACGAACCTCTCCGAGTGCCACGACGCCCTTTTCGACGCGATCGATGACTTGGCGATCTCGGGCGCGAAGACGGCGAAGGCCCACTACGGCGCCCGCGGCTGGGTCCTTCACCACAATTTCGACCTTTGGCGCGGCACGGCCCCGATCAACGCCTCGAACCACGGGATCTGGCCGACCGGCGGGGCGTGGCTGGCCACGCACCTCTGGGAGCGCTATCGCTTCACGGGCGACACGGGCTTCCTCGCGAAGCGCGCCTACCCGGTGATGAAGGGGGCGTCGGAATTCTTCCTGGACTATCTCGTGAAGGACGAGCGGACGGGCTGGCTGATCAGCGGGCCGTCGAACTCGCCCGAGCATGGCGGCCTGGTGATGGGGCCGACGATGGACCACCAGATCATCCGGGCCCTCTTCGAGGCGACGGCGGCGGCGGCGCGCGCCCTCGGGGTCGACGCGGACCTGGCCGCGAGGCTCGACGCGACGCGTCAACAGATCGCCCCGAACCACGTGGGGCGGCACGGCCAGTTGCAGGAATGGCTGGAGGACAAGGATAGCCCGAGCGACCGGCACCGTCATGTGTCGCATCTGTGGGGGCTCCACCCGGGCTGGGAGATCACGCCGCGGGGAACCCCGGAGCTGGCGGCGGCGTGCAAGGTGACGCTCGCCCACCGGGGCGACGGCGGGACGGGGTGGAGCAAGGCGTGGAAGATCAACTTCTGGGCCCGGCTCCTCGACGGCGACCACGCGCACCGGATGCTGATCGAGGCACTCTCCGGCAACACCTACCCCAACCTCTTCGACGCCCACCCGCCGTTCCAGATCGACGGCAACTTCGGGGCGACCTCGGGAATCGCGGAGATGCTGCTGCAGAGCCACACGGGGGAGATCGAGCTCCTGCCGGCGCTCCCCGCGGCCTGGCCGGAGGGGGCGGTCACGGGGCTCTGCGCCCGGGGCGGGTTCGAGGTGGACCTCGCGTGGAAGGGGGGGAGGCTGGTCGAGGCGGTTCTGCGCTCCAAAGCCGGCGCCCCGTGCCGGGTGCGATACGGCAACTCGCGGGTCGATCTCCGTCTGGCGAAGGGCGAGGCCGTGCGGCTGGACGGGACGCTGAAGCGCGTGTCCTAAGAGCGCCCCGGGCTCCTGAGACGGGTAATCCGTGTGAACCGGCCGGGATTCTTGTATGCTGGGGGCCCTGGATTCGGCCCGGCAGCGGGCGCCCCGTCGGGAATCGACCCATGACGCGACTCCGGGTGTTCCTCGCGCTCCTCTCCCTCCTCCTCCTGCCCGGTCCCGCCCGCCCGGCCCGCGCCGCCGACCAGCCGCAGTGGGGCGAGACCTTCTCGCGCAACATGGTTTCGGCGGAAACCGGCCTGCCCGCGGCCTTCGACCCCGAGACCGGGACGAACGTGAAATGGAAGGCCCCGCTGGGGACCTCGACCTACTCCACGCCCGTCGTCGCCGCCGGGCGCGTCCTGATCGGCACCAACAACGACCGGCCGCGGGACCCCCGCATCCGGGGCGATCGCGGCGTCCTGCTCTGTCTCGACGAGAAGGACGGACGGCTCGTCTGGCAGTTCTCGACCCCGCGGCGCGGCCCCACGAACTTCTGGGACTGGCCGGGGATCGGGATCTGTTCGCCCGCCACCGTCGAGGGCGGCCGCGTCTACACCGTCGCCAACCGCGGCGAGGTCGTCTGCTTCGACCTGGCCGGCTTGGCGAACGGCAACGACGGCCCCTTTCGGGATGAGGGCGCGTTGATGGCCGAGCCCGGCGACCCCCCGCTCGAGCCGGGTCCCACCGACGCCGACGTGATCTGGATCACGGACCTGGTTCGGGAGGCCGGCATCCGGCAGCACGACGGCGCCCACAGCTCGGTGATGGTGCTCGGCCCCTATCTCTATGTCAACACGTCCAACGGGTTGACGGACCAGCACGACGGCGTGGAGCGGCCCGATGCGCCCAGCCTGGTCGTCCTCGACAAGACCTCCGGCCGGATCGTCGCCCGCGAGCGCGAGGGGATCGGCCGCGGGACCTTCCACTCGACGTGGTCCTCCCCGGCGCTCGGCGAGGCGGGCGGCCGCCCGCTCGTCGTCTTCGGCGGCGGGGACGGCGTGGTCTACGCCTTCGAGCCGTTCGACGGCGGGGAGGGAGGGCATCCGGCGGAGCCGGCCGCGTTGAGGCTTGTCTGGAAGTGCGATTGCGATCCCGACGCGCCCAAGGAGAACATCCACCGCTACATCCGCAACCGCCAGACGAGCCCCAGCAACATCAAGAGCATGCCGGTCTTCCAGGGCGGGCGCGTCTATGTGACCTACGGCGGCGACCTCTGGTGGGGGAAGAAGCAGGCGTGGCTGAAGTGCATCGACGCCTCGAAGTCCGGCGACGTCACCCGCTCGGGGGTTTTTTGGGCCTATCCCCTTCGCGAGCACTGCATGTCCACCCCCGCGATCCGCGACGGGCTCGTCTACGTCGCCGATTGCGGGCGCACGATCCACTGCATCGACGCGACGACGGGGAAGGGGGTCTGGACCCACGACGCGGAGGGGGATGTCTGGGCTTCGCCGATGGCGGCGGACGGGAAGGTCTATGTCGGGACGCGGCGCGGGGTGCTCTGGGTCTTCGCCGAAGGCCGGGAGAAGAAAGTCCTGGCTTCGCTCAAGCTGGACGGGCCGATCCACGCCACGGTCACGGCCGCCAACGGGGCCTTGTACGTGGCCACGATGAAGACGCTCTATGCCGTGGCGTCCGGCGCCGGCGCGCCGCCATGAGGGGGACGCGGCCCCTCCCCGGCGGCGTTTTGCGAGAAGCCCCCGGCGTCCGGTGCCGCGCGCCCGGCGGACGGCGGTCGTCGTGCAGCGAGGAATGCCCGTGAAACATGTCCCGTTCGGTCGAACCGGCCTGGTCGTTCCCCCGATCGTCTTCGGCACCAGCTGCCTGGGAAACCTCTACCAGGCGCTGCCGTGGGAGACGAAGCGCGAGATTCTCCGCGAGTTCTTCGCGCGCGTGCCCGCCCCCGTCGTCCTGGACACCGCCGGCAAGTACGGCGCCGGGCTGGCCCTCGAGGCGATCGGGCGCGGGATGCGCGAGCTGGGGATCCCTTCGGACCGGGTCGTGATCAGCAACAAGCTCGGCTGGTACCGGGTCCCGCTGCGGGGTCCCGAGCCGACGTTCGAGCCCGGCGCGTGGGCGGGCATCGAACACGACGCCGAGCAGCGGATCGACGCGGAGGGGATCCGGGCCTGTTGGTTGCAGGGGAGGGCGCTCCTCGGTGCGCCCTACGCGCCCGTGCTCGTCTCCGTCCACGATCCCGACGAATACCTCGCGAGGGCCTCCTCTCCCGAGGACCGGGAGCGCCGCTGGGAAAACGTGGTCGGAGCGTACCGGACGCTGCAGGCCCTGAAGCGGGAGGGGGCCGTGCGCGCCATCGGCGTCGGCGCCAAGGACTGGTCGGTCATCCGCGAGATCGCCGGGGCCGTCGAGCTGGATTGGGTGATGTTCGCGTGCAGCCTGACGATCCTGCACCACCCGCCCGATCTGATCGCCTTCATGGAGTCGTTGCGCGACCGCGGCGTCGGGATCATCAACTCGGCGGTCTTCCATGCGGGGTTTCTGACCGGCGGCGCGTTCTTCGATTACCGGAGGGCCGACCCGGGGGCGGAGGCGGACCGGCCGCTTTTCGCCTGGCGGGAGCGCTTCAACGCGCTTTGTGCGAGGCACGGGGTGGCGCCGGCGGCGGCCTGCGTCCGGTTCGGCCTCTCGGGCCCGGGCGTCTGCGCCGTCGCGCTCAACACGGGGAAGCCCGGTCGGGTGGCCGAGAACGTCGCGCTCGTCGAGGCGGAGATTCCCCCGGCCTTCTGGCACGAGATGAAGGCGGCCGGGCTGATTGCGAGGGACTATCCCTACGTGGGATGACCGGCGCTTGCCCCGTCTTTCGCGCGCGACCGGGCGGCCCGGCGGGCGCGCACGGGACCAGGAGAACCGGATCCATGCCCGTTCCCGAGCCCCCATCCCGGCGGCAGGTCGATCCCGCGGTCCCGGGCCTACTCCCCGGGGCGGCGGGGCGCGCCGCCCATGCGCTGGTCTGCCGGGCGCTCGTGCGGCAGGCGGCGGAGGTTCTGGCCGTCGCGCACATTCCCCTCATGCCGCTGAAAGGCGTCCTGTTGGCGGGGTGGGTTTACGACGTCCCCGGGGAGCGCATCGGGACGGACGTGGACCTGCTCGTGCCGCCAGCGCTTTTCGAGGCGGCCCTCGATGCGCTCCGGCGGGCAGGGTACGCCGCCGCGTCGAACCCCTCCTGCCCGTACGAGGCGACGCTCTGGACATCCTGGACGCCGGTGGCGACCGACCTGCACCGGTCGCTCTTCGCGCCGGGCCGGTACCGGCTGCCGGCGGAGGCGGTCTTCGCGCGGGGGCGGCCGGACCGGGACCGCTACGGCGCGCCGGTGGTGCTGCCGGACCCGCTCGACGCCGTGGCGCACGCGGTGGGCCATGCCGCCTCGGACCACATGCCGGAGACGGCGGACCGGGCGGCGCGGGACGTCGAGCGACTCGCGATGCGCTGCCGGCTCGACCCGGCGCGCACGGCCGCGCACCTCGACACCTGCGGGCTGGGTCGTGCGACTCGGTACGTGCTCGGGCCCGGCGCGCGCGGCGGCGCGTTCGCGCGGGAGGTCCTGGCGCGCCTCCGGCCGGACCCGGTGGGCGACCTGCTCGCGGGAGCCGCCCGAGCCCTCGCGTCGCGCGTCGATCCCGGCTCGCTCTGGGGGCGCGGGGCGGGGCTGCTGACCAACGACTCGCTGGCGCGATCCGCCGCCCTCGCCGCGCGTGTGGCGTTCGGGCGGCGGACGGGGTAAGGCCCGCCCGGCCGCTGGTCCTGGAGCTTGCCGCGCCGGCTGTAATCGAACGGGAGTCTACGCGGGGACGCCGCTGGAGGCGCGACGGCGCCGCGTGGGGAGGCTGCGCGGCGACTTAGGTGTTCGCCGCGCACGAATTGCTTGCCCCCTCCCGCGCTCGGGGGTAATCTCCACGCCGTGTCGCGGATCGCCCGAATGCGGGCCCGTTCGAAAGGAGCCTGTTATGCCGCGCCTCGGCGGCCAGCCGATCTCCCGTCGTGACCTGATGGCCCGCGTGGGCCGCATCGAGCAGATCGGCGGCGTGCGGCGCGTGCGCCTCGCCGAAGGGCCGGGCGCGGGAGTCGAGCTGGCCGAGTTCCGGACCGGGACCGGGTTCGACTTCGCCGTCGCCCTCTCGCGCGGCATGGACATCCCCGAAGCGTCCTGGCGCGGCCAGTCCCTCTGCTGGCACGGCGCCCCGGGGTTGGCCGCGCCGCAGGCCTACGATCCCGAGGGGCTCGAGTGGCTTCGCCTCTTCTACGGCGGGCTCCTGACGACCTGCGGCCTTTCGTACGCCGGCGCCCCCTGCGAGGACGGCGGGGCGAAGCTCGGCCTTCACGGCCGCTACACGTCGCTCGTCGCGGAGGGGACCTCCGTCGAAGGGCACTGGGAGGGCGACGACTACGTCATGACCGCCCGCGGCCGGATGCGGGAGGCGAAGGTCTTCTTCGAGAAGCTCGTCCTCACCCGCACGATCTCCGCGAAGCTCGGCGAGCCGAGGCTCCGCATCGAGGACGTCGTCGAGAACGAGGGGCACGCCCCGGCCGAACACATGATCCTCTACCACTGCAACTTCGGATACCCGCTGCTCTCGGAGCAGACGCGGCTCGTGGCGCCGTCGCGCGAACGAAAGGCGGTCGTGCCCGGGACGGCGGTGGCGGACTGGGACCGGTTCCTGCCGCCGACGGGGGGCTTTGCAGAGCGGGTTTACTATCACGCGATGGATCCGGCGGCGGACGGGACGGTGACGGTTCGTCTGGAAAACGCGGCGAACGGGATGAAGGCGTATCTGGCCTACGACGCGAAGGCGCTGCCGCGCTTCATCCAATGGAAAATGTGCGGCGAGGGCGAGTACGTGCTCGGGCTCGAGCCGGCGAACTGCGGCGTCGAGGGGCGGGCGAAGGAGCGCGAGCGGGGGACGTTGCAGGTGCTGCAGCCCGGCGAAAGCCGCCGGTACACGCTGGAGCTCGGGGTGGAAGCGTGAGGCGCTCCAGCTCGGACGCCGTCGCCGCCGGGATCGCGCGGGCTTGAAACGTTTCGTGACCTTTCAACGTTTCTTCGGGGTCCTTCCGGCCTTCTTTTTCGGCCAGTCCGGGGTATCGACCCGGGCTTCCTCCATCAGTTTCTCCTGACGGGCCACGATGTCGGGCGTCTCCGCGGCGAGGTCCTTCGACTCGCCGGGGTCGGTTTTCAAGTCGTAGAGCTCGAGGGGGGAGTCGGGGCCGTTGCGGACGGCCTTCCAGTTCCCCGCGCGCAGGGCCTGGATGAACGTCCCCTCGTGCAGCTCCCAGTAGAAGTACTCCCGCGAGGGCGCCTTCCCGCCGCGCAGGAGCGGGAGGACGGAGAGGCCGTCGCAGGGGACGCCCGCCGGGACCGTCGTGCCGGCCAGCTCGGCGCAGGTGGGGAGGAAGTCCCAGAAGGCCCAGGGATCGTCGCAGACGCGGCCGGCGGGAACTTGGCCGGGCCAGCGGACGATCCCCACCTCGCGCAGTCCGCCCTCGTACATCCCGCGCTTGAACCCGCGCAGCCCCTGTGCTTGGTTGAACTTGCGGCCGATCTCCGAGTTCGGGGCGAAGGACGACCCGTTGTCGCCCGCCACGCAGACGATCGTCTTCTCGTCGAGGCCGAGCTCCTTCAGGAGATCCAGCAGACGGCCGACATCGGTGTCCAGGCGGGTGACCATGGCCGCGTAGGTCTTCTGCAGGGGCGTCCAGTCGGTGTTCGCGTACTCCCCCAGGTCGTCGATCTCGTACTTTCCGTGCGGGAGGGTGATCGCGTAGAACAGGAAGAAAGGGCGGTTCTTCTGCCTGCGGATCCAGTCGAGCGCGGCGTCCTGAATGAGGTTCTGGGCGTAGGTCTTCCCGTCGAGCTCGATCCGCTCGGCGTCACGGTAGAGGTACGTGGGGAAGTAGGAATGGGCGTGGCGCTGGCAGTTGTAGCCGAAGAAGTGGTCGAAGCCGACCTTCAGCGGGCTGCCCGGGGTGTCGAACATCCCCATGCCCCATTTGCCGGTGCAGGCGGTGGCGTAGCCCGCATTTTTCAGGAGTTGCGCGACGGTGAAGGTGCCCTCGGGGAGGGGTTTCTGGCCTTCGGGCTGGATCTCGCGGTTGGCGCGGATGGGGCAATGGCCCATGTGAAGGCCGGTCATAAGGGAGGAGCGGGAGGGGGCGCAGACGGAGGTGCCGGAGTAGAGCTGGGTGAAGCGCGTTCCCTCCGCCGCCATGCGGTCGAGGCGGGGGGTCTTGATGAGCGTTTGGCCGTAGCAGCCGACGTCGCCCTGGGCGAGGTCGTCGGCGAGGACGAAGACGATGTTGGGTTTGCCGGTCTCGGCGGCGCGCGCCGTCCATACGGCCGGAAGGGTCAGGGCTCCGGCGAGGAAAAGAAGGCGTGGCATCCGGCGACTCCTGAAAAATGGAAACGGAGCGAAAGCCCCCCGGTGGCACGCAGGTCCGAAGGCGTACCGGGGTTCGTCTCGAATTCCTAGCGGTTCCCCTTGCGCTTCCAGAGGTCCACCGTCGCATCGTTCTTTTGCGGGTCGCCCGGGGTGCTCCGGCCGTCGGCGACGAGCTGCTCGAGGCGTTTCGTCAGTCGCTCCACGATGTCGGGGTGCTTCGCCTGGAGGTTGGTCTTCTCCCCGAGGTCGGACTCCATGTCATAGAGCTGGACGTGGGGCAGGCCGTGCTTTTCGGCCTCGGCGTCCTTGGGCGATCCCCACCCGCCGGAGCCGGGGCAGAGCACCAGTTTCCAGCGCCCCTCCCGGATGGAGAAGCGCCCGGAAATGGAATGGTGTACGACGGGGGGGCGCGGGGGGACCTCGGCTCCGCGCAGGGCCGGCAGCAGGCTCACGCTGTCCTCGCCGGCGTCGGCCGGAAGCGTCGCGCCGACCAAGTCCGCGCACGTCGCCAGCAAGTCCGTGTGGCAGACCGTACGGCTGCATCGCGAGCCGGGTATTACCGCCGCAGGCCAGCGGGCCAGGAAGGGGACGCGGTGGCCGCCGTCCCAGATGTCGGCCTTGTGTCCGCGGAGCGGCCCGCTCGGCTCGTGGCCGTGCCGGTTGAGCGTCGGCAGATCCGCGGCGGGCGAGCAGCCGTTGTCGCTCGTGAAGATCACGAGCGTGCGCTCCCCGAGCCCGGCGCGGTCGATCGCGTCGAGCACCTGCCCGACCGCGTCGTCCGTCTGCATGACGAAATCCGCGTAGGGGCTGATGCCGCTCTTTCCCTGCCACTCCGGCGCGGGGACGATCGGCGTGTGGGGGGAGGTGAGGGGGAGGTAGAGAAAGAAGGGTTTCCCTTCCTTCGCGGCGGGGGCTCTCGACTCGACGAAGGCGACCGCCCGTCTCGTCAGCTCCGGTAGGACGTCAACCGCCTCGAAGTCCTTCGCGGCCGGACCCGTGCGGATCCAGGTTTTCTCGACGGCGGGGATCTGGGTGAATCGGTCGTTTTCGATGTAGACGAAGGGGGGCATGTCGAGGGAGGCGCTGATGCCGAAGAAGGAGTCGAAGCCGACGGCCGTCGGGCCGTTGCGGATCGGTGCGGCGTAATCGACATGCTTCCCCTCGTCCTTTCCCGTTCCTCCGTTCCGCTTCGCCATCTCCATCCCGAGGTGCCACTTGCCGATACAGGCGGTGGCGTAGCCGTGCTCCCGGAGGAGTGAAGCGGCGGTGAGCCGGCCCGGCTCGATCAGCGGCGGGCTGTCGCCGAAGAGGACGCCGGCCTGGAGGTGGGTGCGCCAGGCGTAGCGTCCGGTGAGGACGCCGTAACGGGTGGGGGTGCAGACGGAGGATCCGCTGTGGGCATCGGTGAAGGACATCCCCTGCGCGGCCATGCGGTCGAGGCGCGGCGTCGGGATCTTCCCCTCCGGGTTGAGGGCGTGGACGTCGCCGTAGCCGAGGTCGTCGGCGAGGATGTAGACGATGCACGGGCGCTCGGCGGGTGCGCTCGCCGGGGCCGCGAGGAGGAGCGCGAACAGCGGGACGGCTTTCATCGGAAGCGTCTCCTTATTGCTTTGAGCGGTTGCCGCCGGACGGGCGCCAGGAGACCGCCCAGTGCTTCCGGATCATCTCGCGCAGCGACGCGAGCGTCGCGGCGTGCTTCGGGTCGGCCGCCACGTTGTGCTGTTCCCCGGGGTCGGTCTCGTAGTCGTAGAGCTCGACGCCCTGCTTCCCGTCGTCCCAGACCGTGCAGCGCCACCGCTCGGTGCGGACGCTATGGCCGGGGAAGGCGCCGCGCCAGACCTGCGTGAAAGCGGGCTTGTCCCAGGCGGCCTGCGGATCGTCGAGGAGCGGGCGAAGGCTGCGGCCGGCCAAGCCGGGCGGCGGCTCGAGCCCGCAGAGGTCGGCGAGCGTCGGGTAGAGGTCGACGAGTTCGACGGTCCTCCCGCACCCGCGGCCCGCCGTCTTCTGGCCGGGGGCGGCGAGGAGCAGGGGGACGCGCGCTGAGTTTTCGAAGAGGCTCTGCTTTTTCCAGAGCCCGTGCTCGCCCGTATGATAGCCGTTGTCGCCCCAGAAGACCACGATCGTTCGGTTTGCAAGGCCGTTCGTCTCAAGGGCGTCGAGGAGGCGGCCGACTTGGGCGTCGACGAAGGCGATGGAGGCCCAGTAAGCCTGGAGGGCCTCGCGCGCTTGGGTTTCGGTCACGCCGAACCAAGGCCACGGGCTCGTGGAGGCGACCGCCGGCTTCGGGATCCCTTGCAACCAGCTGGCGGAGACCTCCGGGAGGCGGACCCGGTCGAGGGGGATCTGGTCGAACCAGGGCTTCGGGGCGACATAGGGGCAATGGGGGCGGTAGAAGCCGCAGGCGACGAAGAAGGGGCGGTCCTTGTGCCGGCCGATCAGGCGGACCGCCTCCGTCGCGCCGATCCCGTCGGTTTGTTCCTCATCGGCCCCTTCGGCGGCAAGGAAACTCAGCGAGCTGCCGAGGCCGCGTTTCGGAGTGTGGTTGACGAGCATTCCCTCCTCGTCCTTGTCGCGTCCTCGGGGGTTGAAGACGGTATCCCAGGAGGGGCGGTCGTCGAGCCCGTCCGTTCCGATCTCGCCCGGCACGCCGTAGTGGAAGATCTTCCCGACGCGAGCCGCGACGTAGCCGTTCCTGCGGAAGAGCTGCGGGAGGGTGACGACGTCGGGGAGGACGGAGCGGAAGTGGGTCTTGAGATCGTAGACGTGCGTGGTGTCCGGACGAAGACCGGTGAGGAGCGAGGTGCGGCTCGGGCTGCAAAGGGGGAACTGGCAGTAGGCCCGGTCGAAGCGGGTGCCGCGGGCGGCCAAGCGGTCGAGGTGGGGGGTCTTCACGAGGGGGTGGCCGTAGACCCCGAGCTCGCAGTTCATGTCGTCAGTGGCGATGAAGAGGACGTTGGGGCGGACGCCGCCGCCCGGCGGAGCCGGGGCGGCCCCGGCGGTGGAGACGGCCGCAAGGGCCAGCCCGATGAAGGCGGGGCCGCGCCGCGTTTCGCGTGATCGGATCATGGCTCCTCCTGCGACTTTTTTCCGGCGCCGCGCCCGGCCTTGCGGCCCGCGTCGGCCTTGATCGGCCAGGCGGGGTCGTCCACGCGCGCGGCCTTCATCAGCGCCTCGGTCTTCGCCGCGACGTCCGGTTGAGCGTTCGCCCGGTCCCGCTGCTCGCCCGGGTCGGTCTTCAGGTCGTAGAGCTCGAGGGGAGCGCCGGGGCCGTTGCGGACGGCCTTCCAGTCGCCCATGCGGAGCGCCTGGATGAACCGTCCCTCGTGCAGCTCCCAGTAGAAGTACTCCCGCCCGGGGAGGCGCGCGCCGCAGTCACCGGGCCCGGCCGCGCTCCCGCATCATCGCCTGCAGCCCGTCGATCGTCTCCTTCATCTCCGGGCGGTCCGCGAGGTTCTTCCACTCGCCGGGATCGGTCTCGTGGTCGTAGAGCTCGACGCCCTGCTTCCCGCCGTCCCACTCCGTGTAGCGCCAGCGCTCCGTCCGGAGGCTGTAGCCGGCGACCGGACCGCGCTGGACCTGCGTCCAGGCCGCCGTTTTCCAGGGTTGCGCCGGGTCGTCCAGCAACGGCCGGAAGCTGCGGCCTTCCAGGTGTGGCGGGGCCGGCAGGCCGCAGAGATCGACGAGCGTCGGGTAGAGATCGACGAACTCGACCAGCCGCGCGCAGGATCGGCCTTGCGCCTTCATGCCGGGGGCCAGGACGATCAGCGGGCAGCGGGCGGAGAGCTCGAAATTCGTGTTCTTGTTCCACCAGCCCCGCTCGCCCAGGTGATACCCGTTGTCGCCGAGCAGGATCACGAGGGTGCGTTCCGCCAGCTTCAGCCGGTCGAGGGCGTCGAGGACGCGGCCGACCTGGGCGTCCGTGAAGGAGGTGCAGGCGTAGTAGGCGCGGAGGAATTCGCGCCGCTCGGCGTCGGCGAATCGGTCAAAGACCGCCTTCATGCCCGCGGGGAGCGCGAGGGGCGGGTCGGGCGTCCGGTCGGACGGCTCGGCGGCCAGCCGGAGGGCATGGGAGGGGTAAAGGTTGAAGTACGGCGCGGGGGCGACGAAAGGGTCGTGGGGCTTATGAAAGCCGCAGGCGAGGAAGAAGGGGCGGTCCCGGTGCTCCTCGAGGAGGCGGACGGCCTCGCAGGCGATCCGGCCGTCGGGCTGGTCCTCGTCGCCGCCCTCGGCGCTGAGCCAGGAGCACCATTTCAGCGTTCCGCCGGTGAGGTTGCGCCCCGCGCCCGCCCGGCCCGTCGCGGTTCCCTCCGGATAGGCGGCCGAGTCCCACGCCTTCGGGTCCTCGGCGGTGGCCGCGCCGTGGAAGACCTTCCCGAGCCGCATCGTGTGGTAGCCGTTCAGGCGGAAGTGCTGGGGAAGCGTCACGACGTCCGGGATCCGGTCGCGGAAGAAGGTGGTGTTGTCGAGGACGCCCGTGCGGTCGGGCCGCAATCCGGTGAGGAAGGAGGTCCGGCTGGGATTGCAGACGGGATATTGGCAGTAGGCGCGGTCGAAGCGGAGGCCGCGATCGGCGAGGGCGTCGATGCGGGGGGATCGGACCTGCGGGTGGCCATAGCAGCCGAGGGAGCAGCCCAGGTCGTCGATGCAGATCAGCAGGACGTTCAGCCGCTCCCCGGCCCGGGCGGGCGGCGGGGAAGCGAGGACGGCGGCGGCCAGGATCGCCGAGACGGCCTTTCCGATCCCCGAAGGGCATGGTGCGCCGGGCATGATGCAAGCCTCCACGCGGTGAAGATCGCCCCGGAAGGCCCCTACTCCTCGACCGTCCCTTCGTCCGGCGCGCCCCCCTTCGCCCGGCCGGCCGCCTTTCGTTTGCCGCCGCCGCCGGCGGTCTTTCCGCCCTGCGTCGTCTCCAACTGCTTCAGGAGCGACGCCCGAGCGGCCGGGTCGTCCCGCTTCCGGAACGCCTCGAGGGCCGGGTCGCCGGTCTTCTCCATCCAGGCCTCCAGATCCCGGCGCATCGCCTCGAGCGTCTCCCGGTGCGCCGGGTCCCCGGCCAGATTTCGCAGGGCGTCGGGGTCCTCCTGGAAGTCGTAGAGCTCCTCCGGGACGCGCTGGAGGAAGAGCTCGACGCGGGCGGCCAGCGCCGCATCCGTGGCCGCCGCCGCCTGCATCGCCTTCATGGTCCGCCCGGCTTGGGACTCGTTCCGGAAGACGGTCTGTCCGTCCGCCCAGGCGTTGTAGATGTAGCCGAAACGCCGCGTCTGGACGCAGCGCATGGGATAGAGGTTCCGTCCCGACGTCTGGTGGAACTGCGTGAAGACCCGGTCGCGACCGGCCTGCGGTTCGCCGCGGAGGAGGGGAAGGAACGAGGCGCCGTCCATCCCCGACGGAAGGGGGAGGCCCGCCGCCTCCAGGGCGGTCGGCATCCAGTCGATGCCGGAGACGAAGTGGTCGCGGTCGACGGAGCCGGGGGCGACACGCCCCGGCCAGCGGATGATCCAGGGGGTCCGCGTGCTGTGGAGGTAGCAGTTGGTCTTGGCGAAGGGGAAGGCCATGCCGTTGTCGGAAAGGAAGGCCACGAGGGTATCGGCTTCGGCGCCCGCCTCGCGCAGGGCCGCCAGGAGGGCGCCGACGGTGTCGTCGCACCGGCGGACGGAGGCGTAGTACTCGGAGACCTCCAGGCGCACGTCGGGGAGGTCGGGCAGGAAGCCGGGGACCTCGACCTCGCCGGGGGAAAAGACGCGGGAGGGGCGCGCGGCCGGGGGATTCTTTCCCGGCTGGTACCAGGCCGCGGTGTCGTTCCCGAAGAACGGCCGGTGCGGATCGTGGGAGTTGGCCATGAGGAAGAAAGGACGCTTCGCCTCCCGCGCCTCCTCGAAGAAGGCCTTCGCGTACCGGGCGTAGATCGCCGGGTTCCGCCCCGCGCCCAGTTCCGGCTGATCGTGGGCCATGTCCCACGCGAAGTCGCCGTAGGGCGTGGAGTGTCCGACCTTGCCCAGGATGCCGACGCGGTACCCGCCCCGGCGGAGGAGGTCCGGCAGCGTGGGGACGCCGGGCAGCCGGAGGTGGAAGAATCCCTCGCCTCCGCTCCGGTGCGGGTAGCGTCCCGTCATCAGGGCGCCCCGGCTGGGCTGGCAGACGGCAATGGTGACGTGGGCGCGCTCGAAGCGGAGCCCCTCGGCGGCGAGCCGGTCGAGGTTCGGCGTGGTCCCCGCGACGGGACAGCCGAAGGCTCCCACGGCATTCCAGTTCATGTCGTCGGCGGTGATGAGGAGGAGGTTCGGGCGGTCCGCCGCGCCGGCGGGGGAGGGGGTTGCGCTGGTGGCCCACAGCCCGCCGATCGCGGCAAGGAGGCACCCCAAGCGGCGCGGGGGGCCGAACCGCCCGGATCCGCGGGAGAGGGACGGCCGTTCCATGGTGCGGCAGCCTGAATGGGTTTCCGGCTCGCTTGCCGGGACCTCGTCACTCCTCGGTCTCCTTCGCGCCGGCGCGGTTTGCCTTCTTGTCCTTCCCCTTCGTTTCGCCGGCGGCCGCGGCCGGGGCGTAGTCCGGATTGGGCTTGGAAGGCATCGGGGCCCGGACGGATTCGATCCACTTCAGCAAGTCGCCCAGCAGCTCGTCGCGCTTGGCCGTGTCCTCCGTCGCCCGGTCCTTTCGTTCGCCGATGTCGCCGGCGAGGTCGTAAAGCTCGACGGCCCGGTTGGCGTCGAGCCGGGCCCGTCCGCCGTCGAGGATCCACTCCTCGTGATAGAGGAGGAGCTTCCAGTCGCCCTTGTGGATGATGCTGACGGGTCGGGTTCGGAAGACGGGGTCGCGGCCGCGAGGGACGGGGCTGTTCAGGTAGCCCGGGAAATGCCAGAAGACCGCTTCGCGCTTCAGCGATCCCGAGCCGGTCAGCAGGGGCATCAGGCTCTCCCCGTCGAGCGTCTTGCCGTCCGGGACGGGGGCACCGGCGGCGGCGAGGAAGGTGGGGTAGAGGTCCACGTTGACCACGGGCTCGGCGCAGGTCGAGCCCGGCCGGACCCGCACCGGCCAGCGGACGACGAACGGCACGCGGAGGCCGCCCTCGTAATAGCACCCCTTGGCCCCCCGCAAGGGCTCCTGGGAGGACTGCGGGATGCCGCCGTTGTCCGACGTGAAGACGACCAGCGTGCGCTCGGCCAGCCCCAGGGCCTCGAGCTTTCGCAGGAGGATTCCCACGCCGTCGTCGAGGTCATACGTGCACGCGGCGTAAAGGGCGCTGTCGTGTTGCGCGCCCTTCGTTTTCGCCTTGAACTTCTCCAGCGTGGCCGGCCGGGCCTCGTGCCGCGTGTGGATGGCGTGGTGCGCGACATAGGCGAAGAAGGGGCGGTCGCGGTTCGCCTCCATGAAGTCGCAGGCCGCCCGGGTGATCGCGTAGATGTGCTTGGGGTCCTCGGCGCCGCCTTGCGTGCCGGGGAGGAGGGCGACGTCGAAGCCCTGGTCGCGGGGATGCGAACCGCCTTGTTCTCCCAGGTGCCATTTGCCGAACATGCCGGTCGCGTAGCCGGCGGCCTTGAGGGCCTCGGCGATCGTGACGTTTTCCGGGGCGAGCGCCTGCGTGTTGGGGACCGGGACCATGCGCATGAGGTGCTTCGGGCCGCGGGCGGTGTCGCCGACGGCATAGACGCCGTGTCGGGGGGTGTACTGGCCGGAGATCAGGCAGGCCCGGCTGGGGGCGCAGTTGCCGGCGGCGGCGTAGCCGGCCGTGAAGGCCATCCCCTCGCGCGCGAGGCGGTCGATATTCGGCGTTTCGTAGAAGTCCGACCCCGTGTATCCGGTGTCCTTCCACCCGAGGTCGTCGGCGAAGACCAGGACGATGTTGGGCCGGGGGGCGTCGGCAGCGCGCGCCGCGGGGGCGGCGGCGCCGGCGGCGGCGAGGACGAACGGAAGCGGCGCGATGCGCATGAAGGCCGTTCCTTTCCCGGATCAGGGTTTGCGACCGGCGGCGGGAGGCGGCGGCCCGACGGCTTGGAGGCGGCCGGCCAGTTCGTCCAGCAGCGCGGCGCGCGCGGGGTCGCCGGAGACGTTCTCGTTCTCCCGCGGATCGGTCCGGTGGTCGTAGAGCTCGACGGCCGCGACGCCGCCCTGCCGGTCGGTCCACCGGACGTAGCGGTACCGGTCGGTGCGCATGGCGATGCCGTGATAGCCTCCCTTCGGGTACTCGCTGAAGGCGGCCTCCTTGCCGGGACGCGCGGGGTCGTCGAGAAGCGGCACGAAGCTGGTCCCTTCCAGGCCCGGCGGCGCGGGCGGAAGGCCGCAGAGCTCGACGAGGGAGGGGTAGATGTCGACGAATTCGACGAGCCCCGCGGCGTGGGCGCCGGCGCCCTTCCGACCGGGGGCGGCGACGATCAGCGGCGCGCGCGTCGCTCCCTCGTAGTTGTTGTGCTTCCCGCCCCACCAGCCGTGCTCGCCCAGGTAGTACCCGTGGTCGCCCCAGAACACGATGACGGTCTTCTCCCGGAGGCCGAGCCGGTCGAGCTCGTCCAGCAGGCGCCCGACCCCGGCATCGACATAGCTGATGGCGGCCAGATATCCATGCAGGCACTGCCGGCCGAAGGCGGGCGTGATGACGCGGTCTTTCGGGACGTTGCCGTACCAGTAGAAATCGTCACCCGACCGTGCGGCGAAGGGCGGGGCGTTGCGGGGGGGATACGGATTATCCGGAAGCGGGATCGCTTCGTCGCGGTAGAGGTCCCAGTATCGCTTGGGCGCGACCCACGGGACGTGGGGGTTGGAAAAGCCGACGGCCAGAAAGAAGGGCCGGTCCGGACGTGCGGCGAGCTCGCGCATCACCTCCAGCGCTTCGCGGACGGTGTCGCCGTCGAGCAGCTCGTCGTCCCCCAGCTCGGGCGCCTCGAAGGCGGGGCCGCCGTAGAAGGGGGCGTTCTCGCCTTTCTGCGGGATCGGCTTCCCGGATGCCTTGAGGTCGGCGATCCGCTTCTTCACGGCGGCCGTCCCGACGGGGCCGTAGCGCGGTTGCTTCGAGTGCCACGGCTCGACGCTCCAGGAGGCGGGGTCGTCGATCCCGACGTGGTAGACCTTCCCGAGACTGCGGGCGAAGTATCCGTGATGCTTGAAGTGTTGGGGCAACGTGACGACATCGGGCATCGTCTCGCGCAGGAAGGGGCCGATGGTGTGGATGCGCGTGGTGGCGGGCCGACGGCCGGTGAGAAGGGAGATGCGCGAAGGGGAGCAAAGGGCCTGCTGGCAGAAGGCCCGGTCGAAGACCACGCCGCGGGCCGCCAGGCGGTCGATGTGAGGGGACTTGACGAGCGGGTCCCCGTAGCAGCCGAGCTGCGGCCGGAGGTCGTCGACGGCGATCATGAGGACGTTGGGTCTTGTGCCGGGTTCGCCCGACGGGGACGGATTCGCGCCTGCGGCGAGTGTTGGAAGGAGGGCGGCCGCCAGCAGGCTGCGTGGCAGGGGTCGCATGGATACTCCAGGTGGGAACCGGGAATCGGGGGCGCTTCTGGAGGGAGAGTGCTTGAATCGGGCCGGACCATACTGCGAATCGGGGGGACGCGACGCAACGGCGGGTCAGTTCTTTTTCTGGCGCGAATTTGCCTTCCCGGTGTCCGCGCCGCCGCCGGGATACGGGACGACCTGACATCGCGCCGCCCAGGCGTCCCAGAGCGCGGCGAGCTGCCGGAGGCGTCCCGGCTCCGCGGCGGCCAGGTCGGTCAGCTCCGTCCGGTCGGCCTTCAGGTCATAGAGCTCCCACGCCCCCTTCCGGCCGAGCCGGACGAGCTTCCAGTCGCCGGCGCGCACGGCGGCGTTGCCCTCGTGCTCCCAGTAGATCGCCTCGCGCTCGACCGGCTTGCCGTCGAAGGCCGGGACGAGGCTCCGTCCCTCCAGCGGAAGGACCGGCCGGCCGTTCCGATGTTGCGGGTAGATCGCTCCGGCGACCTCGATGCAGGTGGGCAGGATATCGACGAGATGCCCGGTCTGACGGCGCCACGCGCCGCGGTCCGCGATGCGGGCGGGCCAGTGGGCGATGAGCGGCGTGGCGATGCCGCCCTCGTGGTTGTAGTGCTTGTAGCGGCGGAAGGGGGTGTTCTCGAGCGTCGCCCATGATTGGCCGCAGAAGACGTCCGAATCGGCCGCGCCCGGCTGGCCGGGGCCGCCCGTCCGGCCGTTCGGCCCGGACTCGGCGTTGCCTCCGTTGTCGCTGAGGAAGAGGATCAGGGTGTTGTCGAGCGCGTCGCGCTCCTTCAAGGCCGCGACGAGCCGGCCGACGCTGCGGTCCATTCGCTCCATCACGGCGGCGTAGATCGCCATGATGTGATCGAAGCGATCGCGCTCGGTTTCCGAGAGGTTGGCCCAGGCCTTGACGCCTTCGGGCCTCGGCGAGAGGGGCCAGGCCGGGTCGATCACCCCCAGCTCGATCTGTCGCTGGTAGCGCCGCTGGCGGAGAACGTCCCATCCCTCCCGAAACTTCCCGCGCCACCGGGCGATGTCCTCGGGGGGCGCTTGGAGGGGGAAGTGGGGAGCGTTGTGGGCGAGATAGAGGAAGAAGGGCTTCTTCGCCGCGAGCGCCTCATCGATGAACCGGATCCCCTGCTCGGTCCACGCGTCGGTCGAATACCAGCCGTCCGGCGTCTGTCGCTCGGCCGAGTAGAGGACGTCGTTGCCGTCCAGGATGGTGCGGCCCTTCTTGACCTTGAAGTAGAAGCCGCCGCCCTCGGGGACGCCGTAAAATCGGTCGAATCCGCGCTGAAGGGGGAGGCAGGCGGGGTCGCGGTCGCCGACGTGCCACTTCCCGGTCATGGCCGTGAAATAGCCGGCGGGCCGAAGGACCTCGGCAATGGTGACGCAGCGGTCGTTGAGGAAGCCCCGGTAGCCGGGCACGCCGTCGTCGCCGGTCATGTGTCCCACGCCCGTTTGATGGGGATAAAGGCCGGTCAATAGCGAGGCGCGGGTCGGGCAACACCTTCCGGCATTGTAGAATTGGGAGAACCGGAGGCCGTTCGAGGCCAGGGCGTCGAGATGCGGGGTGGCGATCTCGCCGCCGTAACAGCCGATGTCGGAGAACCCCATGTCGTCGGCGAGGAGGATGACGATATTCGGCCGGGCCGGCTCGGCCGCGGGCGAGCCGGACGCCGTCAGGAGACCGGCCGGCATCGCGAGAAGCCAACGGGAGGTCATGCGGAACTCCTCATGGCGTGGCATCCTTCCGCCGGCTCTTCCGCCCGCCGCCGGTGCCGTCCTCCGTCCCGTCGGCGGCGGCGCCGCTTATGGCGGGCTTGTTCTCCTTCGGGAGCCACCGGCCGAGCGCGCCCTTGCGGTCCGAGGCGTCGGATTGCTTCGCCAGGTTCGTCCACTCGTATGGATCCTTCGCCTCGTCGTACAGCTCCTCGCCGCCGTCGGCATAGCGGATATAGCGCCAGCCCTCGGAGCGGACGGCGTGGTTCATGTATCGATAGGTTGTGACGGCCGGATCGTCCCACGGGGCGGCGGGATCGGCGAGCAGGGGACGGATGCTCTTCCCCTGCACGTGGCCGGGCACCGGGATCCCGCAGAGGTCCAGGAGCGTCGGGTAGACGCACATGGAGTCGACGGTCCGGTCGCAGCGGGCGTCCGGCTTCGTCAGGCCGGGGACGATCCAGATGAAGGGGGCGCGGGTCGCCTCCTCCCAGAGGGCGAACTTGCGCCAGTGGTGCTTCTCCCCGAGGTGCCATCCGTGGTCGCTCCAGAAGCAGAGGATCGTGTTGTCGCGGTCCGGGAGCCGATCGTAGGCGTCGAGGAGGCGGCCGACCATCGCGTCGCAGAAGGCGATCGAGGCGAGGTAGGCCCGGATCGCCCGCTTCCAGGCGTCCGGCCCGCCCTGCAGCATGGCCTCGTGGTCGCCCGATCGCAAGGCCATCTGGACACCGGCGGCCGGCAGGTCGTCGAGATCGTCCTCCCGGTAGGGCGGCAAGGAGACGCCGTCGAGCGGGAAGAGGTCGTAGTACTTCTTCGGGACGCTCCACGGGAGGTGCGGCTTGACGAGGCCGACGGCGACGAAGAAGGGCTTTTCCCGCTTCGCGTTCATCTGCTCGATGCCGTAGGAGACGAACTGGTAGTCGGGCATGTCCTCGTCGCGGCAGTCGAGCGGCGTGATGTCGAGCTTGCCGGCCGTCTGGCGGGGCCCCGGGTCCTCGGAGCGGCGGTCGATCTTCCCGAGGTGGTCGTCCCACTCGCCGGGCCGGTAGACGCTGCCGTGGAAGATCTTGCCCGCGCCGCAGACGTAGTAGCCGGCGTTGCGGAAGGCGGCGGGGAGCGTGAGGTCAACGGGGATGGCCTTCGCGAACGGGTCGCCGTTGTCGTAGACGCCGGAGGCGCCGGGACGGAGGCCGGAGAGAAGGGCGGCGCGGGAGGGGTTGCAGACGGGGGCGGCGCAGTAGCTGCGCGAAAACCAGGCGCCGCGTGCGGCGAGCCGGTCGATGGCCGGCGTTTTCGTCTGCGGGTTCCGGCCGAGGTAGCCGACCCAGTGGTTCAGGTCATCGACGGCGATGAAGAGGACGTTGGGCCGCTTCGCGGGCGCGGCGGGGGCGGAATCGGCGGGGGGCTCCGGCAGAAGGGCAAGCCCGGCGAGGAGGGCGGGGGCGAGCGGCCGCATGGTGCCTCCCGGAAAAGGGGGGCCGGACCCGCCGCGCGCGATCTCAGTCCGCGCCGGCCTCGAAGTGGCGACGGACCTCGTCGGCCGTCAGCGCCCGGCTATAAACCGCCACGCGGCGAAGCTCGCCCGACCAGGGCAGGTTGCCGCGGGGGTCCGATGCGAGGGCCAGGCGGAAGTTGGTGTCCCAGCGGGAGAGACCGCCGGGGAGCCGGTGGGCGGCGCCGGGAACGCCGTCGAGGTAGAGCGTCCCCGTCCCGTCGTCCGCGTAGGTGTAGACAACGTGGCGGAGGGCGGCGGGCGGGGGGGCGCGGCGGCTGAGCAGCGGGGCCCCTCCCTCGGTCGAGTGGCCCGCGGTCAGGCGGACGCGGTAGGCGGGCGGCGATTTCACCTGCTCAAGAGCGACATTGAGATTGTACGGGTTGGAGGCAAGGGCGAGGACATAGCCGTCGTGCGCGTTGTCGGGCGTCCCCACCCAAGCCTCGAGGGACAGCTCGCCGCTGGCCTTGCAGGCCGCGATGATCTTCTCGGCCGGGCCGAAGGTGGTGATCCCCGCGGGACCGTGGATGCGGAGACCGCCGGGGACCCAGTTGACGGACGCGGGATCGGCGATGCGCAAAGGCAGCGGATCGCCCACGTCGGAGACGTCGTGGATCAGGGTTCCCTGGCCCTCCGCGAAGGTGTAGAGGGCCAGGAGGCCCGCGCGAGTACGGAGCGGGACCGTGGCCAGGGGGCGCCCGCCTGTCACAACCGCGTACTGGTTCGTCCCCACCCGCACCCTTGAGCCGTCGGACAGTCGCGTGAGTTGGACCTCGCCCTGATGGACGCCGAGCCGGCTGGCGGCGCCGGTGACCGTCAGCGTGAAGCGGGTCCCGAGAACGCGGACCTCCGCGTGGGGCGTCGCCATGACGAGCGGGCGGCCGGCGGGCTGCGGGGAGACCTCGGCGCCGACCGAACCGCGCTCGAGGAAGGCGGACTTGCCCCCCGCGCCCTCGCCGTCGGCCAGCCGGAGGAGCGTCGTCTCCGGCCCCAGCTCCAGCAGCGTCCCGTCGGGGAATTCCACCACGGCGGTGCTGTTCGCGCCGACGGTCTGCAGTCCCTGTCCGGCATACAGGGGTTGGTCGGCGGCCGCGGGCGACTTGCCGCCCTGACGCCCGGCCAGCATATGGACCTTGCCGCGGCACGAGGCGACTTCCGCCACGGCGGCCTCGGTGGCATACGGCGCGGGGTCGCGCTCGCCCCGCGCGGCGTCGTGGCGCTTCCGGTCCCGGGGGCGGCGCCAGGGCTGCGGCGGCGGCAGCTCGAGGACCGTCTCGCCCGGCGCCGGCTCCGGCAGGGAGACCTGTTCCACGACCGGATCGGGGACCGGCGGGGACGCCACGTCCGGCGGCAACGCCGGCTGGCGCACCGTCTCCGGGACGGCGGGGGTGTCCGGCAGGTTGGAATCCTCCAGGACCAGGGGGGCGGCGGGCGCCTCGACCGGCCGGGCGGCCGGGGACGGCGTCCCGGACTCGGACGGCGCGGGAGCCTCCCGGGCCGCCACCAGGGGGCGCGAGGGAACGCTCCGCCGGTCGCGCAGGGCCCATGGCAGGAGGGCGGCCAGGAGGGCGGCGGCGGCAAGCGCCGGCCAGAGCCATCGACGCGGGACGGGGTCGCCCGACGGGAAGGCCGGCAGCCGCCGGCGCGAGCCGCCGGACCGCGCGGCGTCGCCTGTCGCCGCGCACGCCGAGACGGGATCCTCCGCCTCGTCCCGGGCCGTCATCCCGCGGAGGCGGATCTCCTCCGCCACGGCCGTCTCGAGCAAAGCCAGATCGACGAACCGTTCCCGCCACGACGGATCGCCCAGGCACGAGAGGAATTCGTCCTGCTCCGCCGGCGACAACGCGCCGTCGCAGTAGCGGTCGTACAGGTCCAGGAAGCGGTCGTCCATCAGGCCGGTCTCGATTCGTGGCGGCGGATACACTCGAGGAGCGCCCGGCGGATGCGGGAGAGGGCAACCTGCACGGCCCCTTCGGTCCTGTTCAAGTGTTCGCCCAGCTCGCGCAGGCTCATGCCGGAGACGTAGCGCAGGTCCAACAGTTGCCGGGCGGTCGGGGCCAACGTTTGCATGCAACGCGCGAGGAACGAATGGCGCTCCTCGGTGGTATCGTGGCGGTCCTGGTGTTCTTGGAAAGCGAGGTCAACCAGGTCGGCGATCCGGTCGGTGGCGAAAGGCTGGACGCGCTTGGCGCGCGTTCGCTCGCGGTAGACGAGGTGGCGGGCGGTGCCGCGGGACCAGGCGGCGACGTCCCGGATCGGGTCCTTTGTCTCCAGTTTCTGGAGGAAGGCGACGGAGACTTCCTGAAAGAGGTCTTCGGCCCGGTCGGAATCGCCGACGAGGGACCGGATGTAGGCGATCAGGTGGAGCCGCCCGCGCTGGAACTCGCGAAAGATGTCCTCGTGCCGGGCGCGCATGTCGATACGCTCCTGAGGGCCCCTCCCCGCCGCCGACCCCATTAAAGCCGCAGACCTCCCGCGCGTCAAACGGCGGCGGCTGAAGGCGGTCCGGGCCTCGTTTTGTCAGTGCCGGGGGCTCGGCCGACCATACAGTCGAAAACGGAACGCGACGGACGGCGCCAGGCGGGGGTCAGCGGTAGTCCTCCCCCCGGAGGCTCTTCAAAACGGAGTCCTGCCAGGCCTCGAGCTGCGCCTCCATCGTCCGGACGACGTCCGGTTGGGCGGAGGCCAAGTTGCGCTGTTCGCCGGGGTCATCGACGAGGTCGTAGAGCTCCGGCGCTCCCGAACCAGGCCGATACAGCTTGTATCGGTTGTCCGTCCAGGCGGCGTGTCCGGCGCCGGGCGCAAGGCGGTCCTCGTCCTTCCGCTTCGGGGCGAAATGCCAGAAGCCGATGGGGCGGGGGCGCTCGCGCATCGTGCCGTCGAGGAGGGGGAGGAGGCTGATGCCGTCGATCGGCTCGACGGGGGCGGGGCCCGTCATTCCGAGGATCTCGCGGATGGTGGGGTAGAGGTCGCTGGTGCAGGCGGGGACGGCGGTCGTGCGCGGCGCCGGGAGGCGCGCGGGCCACTCGAGAAGACCCGGGACGCGGAGTCCCCCCTCCCAGACGGAGCCTTTCTTTCCGCGGAGACCTCCGGTGGAGCCCGGCCCGGTGGCGCCGTTGTCGCTGCAGAAGAAGAGGCAGGTGTTTTCCGCCGCTCCGAGTCGCCGCAGCTCGGCGCGCAGGCGGCCCATCGCGCGGTCGATGGCGAGGATCTCTCCGTAGTAGTCGGACCCGCCGGCCGCGGCCCGGTCCGCCGGCAGCGCCCGGTGCGGGCTGTGCGGATTGCCGAACCAGACGACGGCGAGGAACGGCTTTTTCGCGCCGGCCGCCGCCGCGATGAAGCGGAGGGCCTCGTCCACGACGAGGTCCGACCCGTCGCCGGTCAGTTGCACGGTCTCGCCGTTGCGACTCATGGCGGGATTCAGATCGAAGAAGTTCGAGACCGAGAGCCAGGTGTCGAAGCCCAGACGGCCGGGGTGGAGGGGGTCGTCGGCCGGGATCGGTCGGCCCGGCCCGCTGACGCCGTTGAGATGCCATTTCCCGAAGTGGCCGGTGGCGTAACCGCGGGACTTCGCGGCCTGGGCGATCGTATGCTCCTGCGGCCGGATCGGGTAGCCGTAGAGAAAGCACCCGAAGCGGTTGGGATGGCGTCCGGTGAGGAAACTGCCGCGCGTGGGGGAGCAGACGGGGGCGGCGGCGTAGAAGCGGTCGAAACGGAGCCCGGCCGCAGCCATCGCGTCGAGGTGGGGGGTCTTGATCGCCGTCAGCCCGTTGTAGCTCACGTCGCCCCATCCCTGGTCGTCGGTCATGCAGAGGACGAGGTTGGGGGGGGCGTTCGCGCCGGCCGTCGACGCGAGGAGGAAGACCAGCAGGGCTCGTTCGATGCGGTACGACATCGGGATCGCCTCCATCGACTACCGGCGGCCTTTGTCGCTCGTCGGCGAGGTCGATTCGAGTTTCCGCTCCGCCCGGCGCTCCTCCCTCCGCTCCTGGCGGCGGCGGTCGCGATCGCTCTGGACGGCCGTTGACGGCGGGGTCGCGGCGGCCGGGGGCTCCATCCGCCGGGGACCTCCTTTTATCGGGTCGGCCAGTCCGGCGAGCCAGGCGTCGTGCAGCGCCCGGAGCGCGGCGACTTGATCCGGCTGGTCGCCGGCCAAGTTCTTTTCCTCCTGGACGTCGTGGGCCAAGTCGTAGAGGCCGAGGTGGCGGCCGTCGCAGACGAGTTTCCAGTCGCCGTCCCGGACGGCCCACCAGCCGGCGCTTGCGGAAGCCCAGAACAGGCGCCGCGGCGCGGGCTCGGCCTCTCCGCGCAGGAGGGGAAGGAGGTCGATGCCGTCAAACGGCCGGCCGGGCGGCGGGGACACGCCGGCGGCGGATAGCGCGGTCGGAACGATGTCGAGGGCGGTGACGGGCGGGATGAAATCCACGCCGCCCTTCAGCCGGTCGGGCCAGCAGACAAGGAAGGGGACGCGGATGCCGCCTTCGAAGTCCTGGTGCTTGCCGCCGCGGAGCGGGGTGTTGTCCGAGGACCGTGAAAGCGCCCCGCCGTTGTCGCCCAGGAAGAACGTGAGGGTGTTCTCCCAGACCCCTTCCCGTTTCAGGGTCTCGACGACGTGGCCGACGGCGTCGTCCAGCCGCTTGCCCATGGCCAGGATCGTGTTCCGGTCCATGTTCCCCGTGTCGAACTTTGCGATCTCATCCGCTGGCGCCTGGAGGGGGGCGTGGACGGCGTTGAAGGCGAGGTAGACGAAAAAGGGCTGCTTCGCGTGTCGGGCGATGAAGGCCGCCGCCTCCTCGCCGAGCCGGTCCGTCAGATAGCCCTTGTCCCGGATGGGCTCGAGACCGCGGTAAAGCGGGGAGTCCGGGTCGTCGAGCTTGAAGTAGTCGTGTGCGCCGCGTCCGAGAAAGCCGTAGAAGGCGTCGAACCCGCGGGAGACGGGGTGATACGGGGGCGTCAGGCCGAGGTGCCACTTGCCGAAGGCCGCGGAGACGTAACCCGCCGGTTTGAGGAACTGGGGGAGGATCGACTCGGAAAGCGGCAGGCCCGAGCCGCCCTCGCCCCCCGTGTAGATGCCGCAGCGCTGCGGGTAGCGGCCGGTCAGGAGGCCGGCGCGAGTGGGCGAGCAGACGTTTCCCGGTACATACCCCTGTCGGCAGACGACGCCCGCTTGGGCGAGGGCGTCGAGGCGTGGCGTGGCGACCTCCTTCGCGTGGCGGGGGTTGAAGGAGACATCCGCGTAGCCGAGGTCGTCGGCGACGAGCACGAGGATGTTGGGAGGCCTGCCGCCGGCGGGTGCCGGGGTGGCCGGGCCCGGGAGGGGGGCGGCGAGGGGGGCGGCCAGGGCGATCGGGATGAATCGGATCATCGGGTCCACCGGTCGAAGGGGGAGGTCCGGGAATTGAACCCACCTGCCGCGCGAGGGTCTCGCGGAACCCGGCGTGCGGACGGCTCAGGCGGGGGGCCTCGCGGCGGGGGAGGCCTCGCGGTTTTCGGGCGTCCGTGTCCGCCAGATCAGGCCGCGGAGGTCGCGCGGTGCACCGGGAAGGAGAAAACTCGTGAGCCAGGCGACGGCGACGCACGTCGCGATCCCGATCGCCGCGTAGAGAAAGAAATGGACGGTGCCGGAGCCGCTCACGAGATAGAGGACGGCGGCGCTGGCGAAGAAGCCCAGGAGCGCCCCCGCGGCGCCCGCCCGCCGCGTGAAGATGCCGACCGCGAAGAGCCCCGCCAAGCCGCTTCCGAAGAGGCCGAGGATCTGGAGGTAGGCGTCCCACATCGAGGGGCTGCGCAGGGCGGCGAGGAGGGCGGCCGAGCCGGTTCCCATGACGCCGAGGAGAAGGGTGAGGACGCGCGCGAGCCGGAGGCATTGGGCGTCGCCGGCCGCCGGGCGGAAGCGGCGGTAGAAATCCGTCGTGATCGCGGTGACCATCGAGTTCAGGCTGCTGTCGAGGCTCGACATCGAGGCGGCGAAGATCGCCGCGATCACGAGTCCCGAGACCCCGGGCGGAAGCTCCTGGACGATGAACCAGGGAAAGATGTCGTCGTGGCGGCCGGTCAGGGCCAGCGCGGCGGGATGTGTTCGATAGAACGCCCAAAGGGCGGTCCCGATGGCGAAAAAGAGGACCGACCCGGGCACGGAGAGGATCCCGTTCAACCAGATCGCCCGCGCGGCCCGGCGTTCGTCGGGGGTCGTCAGGTACCGCTGGACGACGGACTGGTCGGCCGTGTAGGGAACCAGTTGCTCGAAGAGCTTGCCCACGACCACGACCCAGAGGGCCGTCGTCGATGCATCCCACGTCAGGTTGGCGAGCCGGAACTTCCCCTCGGCCAGGCCGTCCCGCAGGAGGCCGGCCGCGCCGCCGTCCGTCCAGAGGACGAGACAGACCAGGCTCGCGAGGGCCCCGCCGAGGAGCACGACCACCTGGACGACGTCCGTCCAAATGACGGCGCGGATGCCGCCGACGACGGTATAGGCGGTCGCCAGCACACCCATGACGGCGATGGAGAGATAGACATTGAAGCCGGTGACGACGGAGAGCGCCAGCGCGGGGAGGAAGAGAACGATGCCCATCCGGCCGAGTTGGAAGAGGAGGAAGGCCAGACTGCCGACGAGGCGGACGGCGAGGTGGAACCGGTGCTCGAGGTACTCGTAGGCGCTCGTGATGTCCAGCCGGCGGAAGAAGGGGAGGTAGCCGTGGACGATGAGCGGGGCGACGGCCAGGATCATGACGTTGCCCAGCAGATAGACCCAGTCCGTCCGGTAGACGAGGGCGGGGATCGCCATGAAGGTGATGGCGGAAAGCTGGGTCCCGTAGATGCTCAGCCCCGCCGCCCACCAGGGGATCGCGCGGCCGCCGCGGAAGAACTCGTCCGTGCTGCTCCCTCCGCCCGCGAAGAACGTGCCGACGACAAAGACGATGAGCAGGTAGAGGACGAGAACGGCGGTGTCGAGCGGCCGGAAGTCGCTGATGCGCGGGGCGGCGGCGACGGAGAAAACACGCGGTGTCCGTACGCCCGGCCGCGCCTCGCCCGAGGGGATCGTCCATCCGCCCGCCCAGGGGACGCCGGCTGTCGTCACGGGCGGCCACGTGCCGCGGGCGGGCTCCATCGCCGGGTCGGGGCCGGGGTCCTTCGGGAAGGCGCCCACAACGCACCAGGTGTTGGTGACCGTGTGGTAGGCCAGGACGTCCGCGGCGAAGCCGGGGTGGTGGTCTCTGAGATCCCCCGAGCGGCCGGCGTCAGCCCCGTCGTCTCCGCCCACGACGAGGAGGTGCGCTTGGCCGGGGGCGGGGGCGGGCGAGGGGGCGGCGACGGCCGGACGGGGGAGGTCGGCCATTCGCGTCCATCCCTCGGCCGGCGCGTACCGCCACGCGTCTTTCAGATAGTGGCGGCAGGGTTTTTCGTCCGGGCCAGCCGCCAGGTCGGCGCCGCTCATCAGGTAAAAGGCGCCGTCCTGCGACCCCGCGACGGCCAGCATCCGCGGTCGCCCCGGCCACGGTTCCAGCACGCGCCAGCGTCGTTCCCGGAGATCGAAAGCCCAGAACGTGCGCAGCGCCACCGAGGCGCCGGGCGCCGACAGCCCGCCCGCGACATAGACCGAGTGGCCCAGCTGCGCACCGCAGAAGAAGGCGGCGGGGCCGGGCATCGGAGGGAGCGGCTCGATCTCGATCCGCCCGCTGGCGCGGCGGATCAGGAACGCGTCCGCGACGTGGCGCTCCGCGTCCCCGCCCCCCAGACAGAGAATCCCCTCGTCGATCGTGATCGAGACGCCGTAGGCGAGCGGGCGCGGCAGCGCCGCCTCCGCCACGGACCAAGCGCCCGCCGGGCCGTCCAGCACGAAGATCCGGTCGTGCCAGACCTTCGGGTGTCCGTCCCACGGCCGACCGCCGGGGAAGTTTGCGCCGCCGGCGACGATCAGGGTTCCGCCGGAGACCCCCGCGAACGGACCCGCGAAGCCGGCCGGGTCGGGCAGCGCGGGCAGTTCCCGCCATGCGAGGGCCGCGGGTGCCGTGCGGTCCGAGACCGGAGGGTTGCAGCCCGAGGCGACCGACAGGATCGCCCAGACCAGGATCCCGGCGTCCCTTTGCATGCGAGCCTATTTCCCCGCCATCGCGTCCAACTCGGCGAGCTTGAGGCGGATACTGACGATGTAGGGCTTCTCCCCTTTCACCCAGTGGCCGTACGTCGTCGTGACGAACGTGCCGTCGGGGAGGATTTCAACGCCGGGGTAGGCGCAGTCCCAGGCATGCGTGTTGTCCATCAGACGGACGAGGTACAGGCCGGGACGCGCGGCGACGAGGTCGTCGAAGGTCCCGACCCAGCCGACCCAGTCGCCGTCATAGGGAGAGGACTTCCCCTTCGGGCTGACCTTTCGGAAGGAGATGAAGAGCCGGCCGTCGGGGGCGTATTGGGCCGTGTGGCGGTCGCCGGTGAGGGCGTCGGGGACCTCGCGCGGGGCCGACCACGTCTTCCCTTCGTCATCGGAGAAGATGATGTGGGAGTTTCTGACCCGGCGGTTCTCGCGGAGCAGGACGGCGATCCGCTTGCCGTCGGGCGATCGGACGGCGCCGGGCTCGCAGAGGTGGACGGCGTCGTCCCGGAGGATCGTTTCGGGCGCCGACCACGCGAGGCCGCCGTCGGTCGAGACGGTCTTGTAGAGCGTCATGGCGGGAGTCTGTTTCCCCTGCTTGGTGAAGAATCGGCCGTCGTCGTGGAAGAGGGCCATGTAGCGGCCGGGGCCGTCTCGGAGGGCGAAGACGGAGCCCATGACGACGATGCCCCCCCAGTCTCCGGCGGGCCGCAGCTCGCTCCAGGTTGCGCCGTCGTCCTCCGAGACAGCCAGGCGGGCGGGGTAAAGGCCCGACCAGAGGAGGATTCGCTTTTTCCCGGAGGCGTCGACGACGCGGTGGAGGGTGGGGACCTCCAGGGACGTGGCCCAACTGGGGGGGGTGGGGAGCCGATCGGACCACGTGCGGCCGCCGTCGATCGACCGCTTGTAGACGATCGGGCCGCGACCGTGTCCTTTCGGGTAGACGCAGAGGATCGTCCTGCCGTCCTCGAGGAGGAGGGTTGTCGGGTGGCCGAGATACTGGCCGGGTTCCCGGTCGACGACGACCTGGCGGGTCGTCTGGTCGGCCAGGTCAAGCAGGGCGGGTTCGGCGGCCGGCGCGGCGGCCGGAAACGACGCGCAGGCGAGTAGGGCGAGCATGGGCGGTCTCCTGATCAGGCGGGGGGCTCGCGGTCCCGGAAGTAGGCGACGACGAGCTTGCGCCCCTCCCGGAGCTGGGTCGTCATCCAGGAGCGGGCGGCGCGGACGTCGCGCCGACGGATCGCCTCGACGAGGGCGGCGTGGTTTCGGATCGTGCGCGACGCGACGGCGGGCGTCAGGAGGGCGGGCTCGGGGCGCTGGGCGGCGAAGGCCTGCCCGATCAGGCGGACGCTGGCCGCCATGCGGGAGAGCCAGGGGTTCCCGGCGGCGTCGAGCACGATGGTGTGGAATCGCTCGTCGTGATCGATCCATCGGTCCATGTGGGCGCGGGAGGCGCGGGCAGAGCCCGGCGGCGGGATCGTTCGCGCCAGCCCGGTCCAGTCCCGGAGGAGGGCCTCGAGCGCGGCGAGGTGGGAGGCGCCGGCGTTCCGGGCGGCTTCCCCGGCGGCGAGGGGCTCCAGGGCCTCGCGGAGGTCGTAGAGCTGCTCGATCTCGCGGGGGGCGGGCCGCCGGACGAAGGCGCCGGCGCCGGGGAGGATCTCGACGAGGCCCTCGCTGGCAAGACGGGAAATGGCCTCGCGGACGGGGATAGCGCTCGTTCCCGCCGCGCGCGCGAGCGCCCGATTGACGAGGCGGGCGCCGGGGGGCAACTCTCCCCGCAGAAGCCGCCGACGGATGTGGGCGTACGCGCGGAGGGTTTGATTCGGCTTGACATCTGATATATCATGATATATCATATTTGCATTATACCCGCCTGGCCCGCCGCGTCAAGCGCTTTCGGAGCGTGACGATGGACCGCCTGATCGCCGCCCCTCACACCCCCCTCGATGCCGCCGGCGCGCTCGCCCCCGGCGCCATTGCGCGACAGGCCGACCTTCTCGCCGAGGCCGGTGTCGACGGCGCCTTCGTCTGCGGCACCACCGGCGAGGGGCCCTCTCTCGCCGTCGACGAGCGCATGCGCACGGCCGAGCGGTGGGTCGCGGCCTCCCGGAAGCGCTTCCCCGTCCTGGTCCATGTCGGGCACACGAGCCTTCCCGAGGCTCGGGCCCTCGCCGCCCATGCCGAGCGGGCCGGCGCCGACGCCGTGTCCGCCTTGGCCCCCTTCTATTTCAAGCCCAGCCGGGTCGAGGATCTTGCCGACTTCTGCGCCGACGTCGCCGCGGCCGCACCGAGCCTCCCCTTCTATTATTACGATATCCCCGCCCTGACCGGCGTCTCGCTCCCCATGCCAGACTTCCTGGCGGCCGCCGCCCCTCGCATCCCGACGCTGCGGGGCATCAAGTTCACGCGGAACGACCCGGCGATGTTCCGGGCCTGCCGGGAGTATGACGGAGGGCGCTTCGAGATCCTCTGGGGCGTCGACGAGTTTCTTCTGGATGCCCTCGCGGCAGGGGCGACGGCCGCGGTGGGAAGTACCTACAACTACGCGGCGCCCCTCTACCGGCGCGTGATCCAGGCCTTCCGCGACGGCGACCTCGAGACCGCGCGACGCGAACAAGCCACGGCCTGTGCGCTCGTCGAGGTCCTTGCTCGCTTCGGCGTGCTCCGCGCCGGCAAAGCGATCATGGGCCTTCTGGGCGTCGATTGCGGCCCGCCGCGACGGCCCGTTCCCCCGCTCAGCCCAGAGGAGATGAGCCGCCTCTACGACGCGATCCGCCGGTTCGACGTCTTCGCTCGGCCCCTCGCTCCCCCCGGAGTCCCGCTATGGACCCCGCACGCCGCGACGCGTTGATCCGCACCTATCGCGACGGCCTTCTGCGCGACACGCTCCCGTTCTGGCTCCGCCACGCCGTCGATCGCGAGCGGGGCGGCTTCCTCTTTTGCCTCGGCCGCGACGGGGCCGTCGTGGACACCGACAAGCCGGTCTGGATTCACGGCCGCTTCGTTTGGCTTCTCGCGACACTGTACGCGACCGTGGAGCCCCGATCCGAGTGGCTGGAGCTGGCGCGGCACGGTCTCGATTTCCTCCGCCGGCACGCCTTCGACAACGACGGCCGGATGTTCTTTCTGCTCGACCGCGAGGGGCGCCCTCTTCGGAAGCGCCGCTACCTCTTTTCGGAGTGTTTCACCGTCATGGCCCTGGCCGCCTATGCCTGGGCGGCGGGAGACGCCGCCGCGGGCCGCGAGGCGTCCCTGCTCTTCCGGCGGATCCTGCACCGGTACGACACGCCGGGCCTGTTCGAGCCCAAGATCGATCCCCGGACGCGCCCGACCCGCGGGCTGGCGATGCCCATGATCCTGATCGCGGTCGCCCAGACCCTCCGCGAGGCCACCGGCGATCCGTCCGCGACCGCCTGCATCGACCGCGCGATCGGCGAGATCGACCGGCTCTTCGTCAACCGGTCGCTCGGCTGTGTCCTCGAGACGGTCGGCCCCGGGGGGGAGTTCCTCGACCACTTCGAGGGCCGCCTTCTCAATCCCGGTCACGCCATGGAGGCCGGTTGGTTCATTCTTCACGAGGCGCGCCTGCGGGGGGGCGATCCGCGTCTCGTGCGGCTGGGTTGCGAGATCATCGATCTGGCCTGGGAGCGGGGATGGGACCGGGAGCACGGCGGGATGCTTTACTACGTCGATGCGCGAGGGCTGCCTCCGGCCGAATACTGGCACGAGATGAAGTTCTGGTGGCCGCAAACCGAGGCGATTCTAGCCACGTTGATGGCCTGGCGGTTGACGGGGGAGCCGCGCTTCGCGGCGCGCCACCGGGAGGCGCACGACTGGGCCCACGCGCATTTCCCGGACCCGGAACACGGGGAGTGGTTCGGCATCCTGCGCCGCGACGGGACGGTCTCGTCCCCGCTCAAGGGGACTTGGTGGAAGGGCCCGTTCCACCTGCCTCGCATGCAATGGATGTGCTGGAAGCTGCTGGACGAGCGGGTGTAATCCGCCCTATTTCAGAAACGCCCGCGGGCCCAGCCGCTTGCGGATCTGGGCCTCGTAGAGGTCGGGGGGCTGGACGGCGACGGGCTCGATCCACGGCCCGTCGGGCGCAGCCGCCGGCTTGAAGCCCGCCATCCCGACGACGTTGATCTGGGGCCAATCCGGGCACTTCGGGAACGCCCCCTTCGCGCACTGGATGGACCAGAACGTCTCCCGCGCCCCGGCGTGCGGGCCGCGGTCCTCCCGCCCGCTGCTCGCCCACACCCGTCTCGGGTCCCCGACGTCGAGGTCGGTGAAACAGTTCTCGTAGGGCGCGTTCCGGTGGTGGTCGAAGTTCATCGCAACCGCGGCGCCCTTGCGGAAGACGTTTCCGTTGGCGAAGCCCTCGACCGTCAGGTCGTGGACGTACTGCGTCTCCACGCGGAAGTCGGTGAAGAGGCAGTCCTGCGAGCCGCCGGTGGCCCAGAGGGCGTGGTGGCCCGTGACGCCCTTCCGCCGGGCCTCCCGGAACCGGAGGCCGTCGATCCGGCAGAACCGGCAGCCGCCGACAATGACGCCGTTGTCGGCATCGATGACCGTGACGTTCCGGACCCAGGAGAAGGCGGCGCCCCGGATGTGGATGGCATTGAAGCCTTCCTCCTTCAGATGCGGCTTCTTCTCGACACCCGGGAACTCGAAGGCGAGGTCCTCGATGCCGACTTCCGCGACGGAGGGCTCCCAGTCGTACACCTCGGGTTTCCAGGCGGGTCGGACGTCGAGGCGCAGGGGGCGGTCGAGCCGGATCCGCGGCCCCTCGACGGCGGCGATCCGCGCGACCCAGTCCGTGAAGTGCCGCTTCTCCTGGAAGGTCGCCTTTCCGGCATCCTCCCGGTCGGCGTGGACGTGCCGGCCGAGCGCGGGGTCGTTGTTCTGCAACAGCCGGACGAAGTCGCCGGGCTTGAGGGACACGGCCTTGTCGAGCACGAGGAGGCGGTCGCCGCGCGACGCGGGGGCCGCCACGTCGGCCAGCTTCCGGCCGCGGTCGCCGCCGGAGACGGAGAGGAAGCCGCCCGAGAAGGAATAGCTCGACTTCGTGCCGTCGGTCGTCTTCGCGCCGTGGATCTGCTCGAGGGATTTGGGGCAGACGAGTACCGTCTTGTCGGGCCCGGCGCCGCGCAACACGAGATCGCGCTTCCGGATTTCGATCACGTCGGTGAGGACGTAGCGGCCGGCGGGGACGAGGATCGCCCCTTCCTTCGTCTCCGTCACGGCGTCCTGGAAGGCCTTCGTGTCGTCGGTCTTGCCGTCCCCGCGGGCGCCGAAACGGCGGACGTCGGCGACAGGGGGGACGGCGGGGATCGGGCGCTCGCCGGCATGGTAGCCGGCAAAGGAGAAGTCGGGGAGGCGGGAATCGTCTTTCCATCGCTCTCCGTTCGCCCCCCAGAGGGCGGAGGGCTCGCCGATGAGGGCGGGGGGGGAGGCGAGCAGCAGGAAGGGAGCCAGGAGGCTAGGCGGCAGGCGGGTCCTCATGAACGAGCATGAAGGGCGGAGAATGTCCCTGTCATGTTAATATGAATAATGCGAACGCAGCGGCGATCAGGTGCTTGCCGCGATGGCGGCCCCCCCCGGGGCAGACCCGGCCGACGATTTCACGGCGGAGGGGCTGTCCTGGTGAACATGCGCCCGGGCGATCCCGGCCTGGGGCGCGATCAGGCCAGCTCCCACCCCTTGCGATACGCCCGCCGGATGAGCGCATCGGCCTCGGGGGCGTTCGTCGCTTTCAAATTGACGCCGTCCCACTCGATCTTTCGGCCCAGCCGGACGGCGAGGTTGCCCAGCAGGATCTGCTCCGTGAACGGACCGGCGAGGGAGAAGTTGGAAAGCGCCGCGGGGCCGCCCTTGCAGGCCTGGACCCATTCGACGTCCTCGTTCTGGACGCGCGGGATCGTGGGGGAGGGCGCCTTGAACTCCTCCAGCAGTTCCCGGGGCGACGTCGCCCAGTTCGTGTTGCCGCGCTGGAAGAAGAACTTTCCCTTCTCGCCGATCATGACCAAGTCGAACTTCTTGGCCACCTCCTTTTCGGGGAGCCCCGCGCCGTCGATCACGTCCGCCGGAGGCATCCGGTTGCCGTCGTACCAGACGTACGTCAGCGTCTCGCAGTACGTCCCGGCGGGGAAGCGGTAGGTCACGGTCGAGGCTTTGGGACCGGACTCGGGCGTGTTGCCTTCCGCGTCCGCCTCGACGGAGAGGGGATGCTTCAGGTCGAGCGCCCAGAAGGGCATGTCCATGATATGGCACCCCATGTCGCCGAGGGCGCCGGTACCGAAGTCCCACCACCCGCGCCACTTGAAGGGACAGTAGGCGCTGCTGTAGGGCCGCTCGGGAGCGGGGCCGAGCCAGAGATCCCAGTCCAGCCCCGCCGGGACGGGCTCGGCGGCCGGGCGCGCCGTCATGCCCTGCGGCCAGATCGGCCGGTTGGTCCAGGCGTGCACCTCCCGGACCTTCCCGATGAGGCCGGCGCGGACCCACTCGACGGCGCGTCGGATCGGCTCGCCGGCGTGGGCTTGGTTGCCCATCTGCGTGGCGACCTTCATGTGCGCCGCCACCTCGGCCATGCGGCGCGCCTCCCCGATGGAGTGCGCCAGCGGCTTCTGGCAGTAGACGTGCTTGCCGAGCTTCATGGCCGCGATCGATGCGACGGCGTGGACGTGGTCGGGCGTTGACACGGTCACCGCGTCGATATTCCGCCCCTCCTTTTCCAGCATGACGCGGAAATCTTTGTAGAAGGCGGCTCCGGGGTGAACGTCCTGGGCGCCCTTCCCCTTCTTGCCCCGGCGGCTTTCGTCGACATCGCAGAGCGCGACGATCGCGGCGCCGGCTCCCGCGACGTCGGCGACATCGGACGCCCCCTTTCCGCCGATCCCGATGCAGCCGACCTGGAGACGGTCGTTGGCCCCCCAGGCGAGGCGGTGGACGAGGGCGCTGGAGACGATGATCGGACCGGAGCCCGCGAGGAACGACCGGCGCGAGAGCGGCATGGCGTTTCTCCTGGAACGGGGCCCCCGGGCCCGGTTTACTGTTTTTCCTGCTTCGCCGTCTTTCCCTTGCCGCCGGGAAGCGGCAGGACGTTGCAGCGCCTTGCGTACTCGAGGAAGAGGGCCGACATCGCCTTGACGCGGTCCGGCTCCTTTGCGGCCACGTTGTTCAGCTCCGACCGGTCGGCGTCAAGGTCGTATAGCTCCCATTTCGCTTCGTTCGGCCCGTCCGGACCGAGCACGTCCTTCCCGACGAGCTTCCATTTCCCCTGGCGGACCGCGCAGTTCCGCTCGTGCTCCCAGAAGAGGGCGCGAGGGGGGAGGTCCCGGCCGTCGAAAGCGGGAACGAGGCTTGTTCCCTCTATCGGCGTGATTCGTTCCCCGCCGCGCTCGGCGGGATAGGTCGCGCCGGCGATGTCGATGCAGGTGGCCATCAGGTCGATCACGTGCGCCGGCGCATGGCGCAACGCGCCCTTCTCCTTCACGCGCGCGGGCCAGTGAACGATGAGCGGCGTGGCGATCCCGCCCTCATGGACCCAGTGCTTGTACTCGCGGAAGGGGGTGTTCGAGACGTTCGCCCAGCCGCGGCCGTAGCCGATATAGGTATCGGCGGGGCCGGGCATCACGCCGCGGCCCTGGCGGACGGGGTATCCATCCCGTGTCTGCTTCGGGATCATGTCGGGCTGGAGGGCGTCGGCGGCCATCGGCGGGAGGGAAGGCGCGTCTGCCCGAGGCTTGCCCTCCCCGCCCCGGCCCATGCCCTCCGCGCATCCCCCGTTGTCCTGGAGGAAGCAGACCAGGGTGTTGTCAAGCCGGCCGGACTTCCTCAGCTGGTCCACGATGCGGCCGATCCCGCGGTCCATGCGGTCGACCATGGCCGCGTAGACCTCCATGCAGCGGGCCTCCCAGGCCTTGTCCTTCACCGCCTCCCAGTCTTCCGCCGGGGGCGGGAGCGTCCATGCGGGATCGATGACGCCGAGTTGCAACATCTTCCGGCGGCGCGCGCTCCGGACGGCGGCATACCCGGCGTCGTACCGTCCCCTGTACTTCGCGACGTCCTCTTGCGGGGCGTGCATCGGCCAGTGGGCGGCGGTGTAGGCGACGTAGAGGAAAAAGGGGGTGCCGGGCGTCTTCGCCACATGGTCCGCGATGAATCGCACGGCGTGGTCGCTGAGGGCGTCGGTGTAGTAGTAACGCTCCGGCTTGTACGCCGGGTCCGCCAGGGGGCTGATGAGCTCGTTGTCGCGGGTCAGCGTGTTGGGATCGTAGAAGCTGCCGGCGCCGTGGATCGTTCCATAGAAGCGGTCGAAGCCTCGCTGGAGCGGCCAATGGTCGCGGTTTTTCGGCGGCGTGACGTGCCACTTGCCGGCCATGTAGGTTGCATACCCGGCGGGCTTGAGGGCCTCGGCGATGGTGACGCAGCGACGGTGGATGGATCCCCGGTAGCCCTCCTCGCCGCGGTCCTCCATCATATGGCCGACGCCGGCTTGGTGGGGGTAGAGGCCGGTGAGGAGGCTGGCGCGGGTGGGGCAGCAGCGGGCGGTGTTGTAGAAGCGGGTGAACCGGAGGCCGTTCGCGGCCAAGCCGTCGAGGGTCGGCGTCTCGATCTCGCCGCCGTAGCAGCCGATGTCCGAGTAGCCCATATCGTCGGACAGGATCAGGACGATGTCAGGTCGGGGGGCGGCCCCGACCGGGGTGAGGACGAGGGCGAGCGCCGCCGCAACGAGGGGCCTCTGGGTCGGTCTTCTGCCCATGCGGGGGTCTCCTCGCGCCGGCGCGGCGCCGCGGGCCGGCGCTTTCCCGGTCCCGCCCCCAGGAAGGCACGCGCGATCTCACCGGCCGCCCTTCAGATCGGCGAGAGCCTTCTCCATGACCCGGCCGACGTAGCCTTTCTTCATTTTTTCCATGAGCGGCATGAGCGGGCGGGCGCGTTCGTCCGCGGCGTCGAGGGCGTTGGCCGCCAGGAGCTGGACCATCTCGTTCGGATTCCCGAGCGCCTGTTCGAGCGCCGGCAGCGACGCCGCGGCGTCGTCGAGGTGGCAGAGGAGGGCCTGGGCGGCGGCGACGCGGACGGCTGGGGACTCGTCCGCGAGGGCCGCCCGGAGGGCCGTGGCGGAAGGTTTCGCTTCCGCCCCCAGCGCCAGAAGCCCGACCGCCCCCCACCAGCGCACGCCGCTCTCCTTGTCCGCGAGCATCGTTTCCAGTTTCGGGCGCAAGGCCGCATCGCGTCTCCCGGCCAGGTCTGCGGCCTCCATCAGGCGTTCGAGGTCGGGCCCCCGGGCGGGGTCGCGCATCATCTCGTAGATCGTCATCGATCCCGCGCGCCGCATCATTTCCGCCTCGGGCAGGAAACAGGTGTCCTTGATCCGGAGCTGCCAGTCGCGCAGCGCTTGGCGCAATCGCTCGAGCGGCTCGCGGTGAGCCGGGTCGCCGGCGAGGTTTCGCACCTCGTGGGGATCGGCCTGGACGTCGTAGAGCTCCTCCTGGGCGCGCGGGAGGAAGAAAGCGCTGCGGGCGGCGTCGAGCGCCCCGGTCCGGAAGAGCTGTTCCCACTCGGGCATGGCGGGATTCTTCCAGAGATAGTCGAGATGCTGGCCGTAGGGCAGGTGGGGGTAGTAGTTGCGGATGTAGCGGTACCGCGAGTCCCGGACGGCACGGAAGGCGTCCGGTCGCTCGTCGGCCCGGTCCCGGAAAAGGTAGACGTACTCGCGGGGGGGCTTCGCCTGCGGGCCGAGGAACGCCTCGCCCTGCATGATCTCCGGGATGGGGATGCCGGCGAGGCTCAGCAGCGTCGGGGCCAGGTCGACGAAGCTGACGAGACGGTCGGTCCTCGTGCCGGGATCGCCGGGGGCGAGGGCGCGGAACTTCTCCGGGAAACGGATGAGCATCGGGACCCGCGTGCCCGACTCGTAGAGGAACCGCTTGCTGCGCGGCAAGACGCCGCCATGGTCGGCGTAGTAGAAGACGATCGTGTCGTCGAGCAGTCCCGCCTCCTTCAGTTCGCGGAGGCGCGCGCCGGCCTGGGCGTCCATTTGCGAGACCAGGTCATAGTAGAGCGCCCACTGGCGGCGCATCAGCGGCGTGTCGGGATGGTAGGCCGGCAGGACGATCTTGGCCGGGTCGGTCTCGGTGGACGAGGGGGTTTTGTGAACGCCGCTTTCGTGGGAGGTCGTGAGGTTGAAGATCGCGAAGAAGGGCTGTCCGGGCTTGCGGTTTTTCCAGTGCGCCTTGTTGCTGCAGTCGTCCCACACCGCCTTCACGTCGACCGCGGTGTTGTAGTCCGTTTTGGCGTTGTTCGTGCAGTAATACCCGGCCTCGCGAAGGAGCTGGGGGTAGGGCTTGACGGCGGCGGGGATGGCGTTGCCGGAGCGCATCGGTTGGGTGCCGAGCGAGCAGGCGTACATCCCGGTCAGGATCGTCGATCGGGCCGGGGCGCAGATCGGGGCGTTGGCGAAGGCGTTGCGGTAGAGGATTCCCTCGCGCGCCAACGCGTCGAGGTTCGGCGTTCGTGCCAGCGGGTCGCCGTAGCAGCCGAGGAAGGGGCTGTTGTCCTCGCTGGTGATCCAGAGGATGTTCGGCCGTTCCGCCGCGGGCGCCGGCGCGGCAGCCGCGCCGGCCGCGGCGAGGATCAGGGCGGTCGTCAGGCGCGTCATCTGATTTCTCCGATGCGGGGGACACGGGACGGCACGGTCTCGCGGGAAACGCAAAATCCTATCGGAGCCTCCGGCACGACGTCCAGCCCTTCCCGCCGTCGAGCCGTGCGGAGAGCCGATTCGCCGTCGCGGCGTGCTCCGGGGCGTCGGCGAGGTTGCGGTCGGAGACGGGGCCGGCGGCATGGTCGTAGAGCTCGCGGAACTCCGCCTTGCCCGTCTTCCGGTCGATCCATTCGGTATATCGCCAGGGGCCGCTGCGCAACGTGTAGCCCATCAGTCGTCCGCGCGGGTACTGGCTGAAGGCGGCCTCCTTCCACGGGCGTGCGGGGTCGTCCAGAAGCGGCGCCCAACTGAGCCCCTCGCAGGCCTCCGGGACGGGCAGACCGCAGAGTTCCGCCAGCGTCGGGAAGATATCGACAAGCTCCACCAAGGCCGTCGAGCGCTGCCCGCCCTTGCGGCCGGGAGCGCAGCAGATCAGCGGCACGTGCGTGTCCAGCTCGAGGTTGGTGTGCTTGCACCAGGCTCCGTATTCGCCCAACTTCCACCCGTGGTCGCCCCAGAGCACGATGACGGTGCGCTCCGCCAGGCCGAGCCGGTCGAGCGCCCCGACCACCCGCCCGATCAGGGCGTCCGTGTAGCTGACGCAGGCGCAGTAGCCGTGGATCAGTCGGACGGCCTGCGCGTCCGGCAGCCGGTCGACTTGGTCCTCGATGTCCGTGTACGCTTTCAACTCCCCCCAGTTCGAGCCGGCGCAGGCGGGCATGCCGTTCGGCCAGGTTCTCCGGTCGCAGACGCGGAACTGCACGGGGTCGTAGAGGTCCCAGTACCGTTTCGGGGCGTTGAAGGGGAGGTGCGGTTTCAGGAACCCGACGGCAAGGAAAAAGGGCTTGCCGTCCCGCTGGAAGGTCTCCAGCCACGCGACGGCCTGTTCGGCCGTCTTGCCGTCGGGGTAGTCTCCGTCGTCGACGTCCGCGGCCTCCCAGGCCGGCCCGATGCCGGACTTGCCCGCCACCTCGACGATCTGCCGTTGGGCCTCCGGCGAGAGGTAGCCGCGGCCCTTCCAGTCGCCTTTCGGGTGCCAGGCGTTGACGCTCCATCCGATTCCGTTGTCGTCGTCGTAATGGTGGTAGATTTTGCCCAGCGAGACGGTCGTGTATCCGTTCTGCCGGAAGTGCTGGGGCAGGGAGACGACGCCCGGCTTTGTTTTCCGCAGGGGGTGCTCGAGGTCGAAGATTCCCGTGGAGTCGGGTCGGAGGCCGGTGAGGAGACTGGCTCGGGAGGGGGCGCAGACGGCCTGCTGGCAGTAGGCCCGCTCGAAGCGGGTGCCGCGCGACGCCAGCCGGTCTATCGCGGGGGTTTTGACGATGGGATGGCCGTAGCAGCCGAGTTGCGGCCGGAGGTCGTCGACGCCGATCATCAGGACGTTCGTCTTTGCGGAGCCCGTGCCGGCCGGGACGGCCGCCCAGGCCAGGGGCAGCGACGTCGCGGCGGCCGTGCAGAGCGCGGGGGCCATCAGACGCAAGATCATGTCGGCTCCTTCCGGGGAATCGAACCGTTCTGGCCGCGCTCGCGTCCGCCGGGCTCACCGCCCCCGGGTCCGTATCCCGGCTTCGGCGCGCCGTTCTCGTCCAGCTTATCGCATGCCCACAGGATCCCGCGCGCCAGCAGTTCCTGATAGACCGGCATTTGGAAGGTGGAGTTCGCGTGGCCGGGCGAGGTGCCGAAGACGCGGGTCGTGCCGCATCTGTTTGTCCAGATGGGCGTTGCCGGCCTTGCCGCCTTGATGGACGATTCGTGGGCGCGGGCGCTCGCGGCCTCCGCGAGGAGCGTCTTCTGGGCATCGTAGTCGTGGGCGGCGCCGCCGGTGACGAGGAGGGCCTTGATCGGGGCGGGCGCCGCGCGGACGGCGGTCCCCGCGGCCAGGCAGACGGCCATGCCGATCGTCCGGCGCAGCAACCGGCGCATGCGACGGTCTCCTGACGGGGCCTTCCGGCCCGCTCCGGCAAAGCGCCGGAATACGGGCGGCGTCGGTCATTCCCCCGGCTTGGCCCGCTCCGGCTTCTCCTCGGACGCCTTTTCCGTCGCGCCGCCTTGGCGGCGGAACTCCGCCTGCAGGGTCGCCCACCGTTGGGCCATTTCCGCCACCTTCGCCGGTTCGCGGGCGGCCAGGTTCTCCTGTTCGCAGCGATCGGTGCGGAGGTCGTAGAGTTCCCAGGGCCCCTTTTCCTGGGCGACCAGCTTCCAGTTGGCCATCCGGATGGCGCGGTTCCCGCTGTGCTCGAAATAGAGGAAGTCGCGCGGGAGGGGGACGTCCGCGGCGAAGGCCGGGACGAGGCTGCGCCCCGCCAGCGGCGGCACCGGCCGGCCTTCCCACTGCGCGAAGGCCTTCCCGCCGGTCATCTCAAGGATCGTGGGGACGAGATCGATCAGGTGGCCGGGGGCGTGGCGAAGCTCCCCGCGGGCGCGAAAGCCTGCGGGCCAATGGACGATGAGCGGCGTGGCGATGCCGCCTTCGTGGACCCAGGACTTGTGGAGCCGGAAGGGCGTGTTCGAGGCTGTCGACCAGCCCGGCCCCAGGCAGAGGTAAGACCGGGCCGAACCGGGGGGGGCGGCCGGGTCATGTTTGTCGCCCCGGATGATCTGCTCCGCGCTGGCGCCGTTGTCCGAAACGAAGAAGACCGCCGTGTTCTCGAAGACCTGCATCGCCCGGATCCGGTCGAGGACGCGCCCGATCTCGATGTCCATGCGGTGGACCATGGCGGCGTGGATTGCCATTTTTTCGGCCTGGAAGGCCTTCTGTTCGGGGGAGAGGGAGTCCCAGGGGACGGCGCGGGCCACCTCGCCGGGGCCGAGCGCCTCGCGCAGCTTGGCCTCCGGCAGGTTCCAGCCGGGGATCGTTTCGGTGTCGAGCGCCGGGAGGGCACAGTCGGCGATGCCCATCGCCTTCAAGCGCGCGTGGCGCTCGCGTCGCACGGCGTCCCAGCCCGCCGCATAGCGGTCGCGGTAGACCGCGATGTCCTCGGGGGGGGCGTGCAGAGGGAAGTGCGGGACGGTGAAGGCGAGGTAGAGAAAGAAAGGGGTCCCCGCGTGCTGCGCCGCGTGTTCATCCAGCATCTCGATGGCCCGCCGGGCGATGGCGGTGGTGGTGTAGTAGCCGCCGCCGGGCTCGACGGGCGGAAGCGGCCGGTCGTCCAGCAGATGCTTGCGGGGGTGGAAGTTTCGGTCGTGGTCCTCGAGATCGTAGGAGCGGTCGAAGCCGCCGTCGAGCACCTTTCCGTCCACGTGCCACTTGCCGCTCTGGTAACTGCGGTAGCCGAGCGGCTTGAGGAAGTCCGGGAGCAGCCGGGCCCAGGCGGGGCGCTTCCCCATGGGATCCCGGTTCACCTGCTGAGCATAGAAACCGGTCAGGAGGCAGGCGCGGGAGGGCCAGCAGCGCGCGGTGTTGTAGAACTGCGTGAAGCGCAGGCCGTTCTCGGCCAGGCCGTCCAGCACCGGCGTCCGGATCTCGCCTCCGTAGCAGCCGGCGTCCGAGTAGCCCATGTCGTCGGCCAGGATGACGACGATGTTGGGGCGTCGGGGCGCGGGCTCCGCGCCGGGGGCCGGAACGGACGCGAGGAGGAGACCCGCGAGGACGGCGGGGCGCAGGGCGGTCATGGGGTCGCATCCTGATCGGGACCTGGCGTCAAGGATCCAGTGCGGCCGGGAGCCTGGACCATACACGGCGAGCCCGGTCCGGAGGAAGGGCCGCCGGCTTCGCCGGGGGGCGGGTCGGTCATGCGCGATCCGTCGTGTGCTCGTCCACCAGTGCCGGTTCCTGCTCCAGCTCCACGCCGAAGCGGTTCTTCACGGCCGCCCGGATCTCTCCGGCCAGGGCGAGCAACTCGGCGGCGGTGCCGCCGGCATTGACGAGGGCGAGGGCGTGCTTGGAGGAGATCCCGGCGCCGCCGCGGCGGAGGCCCTTCGGGAACCCCGCCTGCTCGATGAGCCATGCGGCGGAGACCTTTTTGAGGCGCCCGCGTCCGGGCTCCTCCGCATCGAAGGCGGGGATGCCGCCCGTCCCGCCGCCTTGGCGCCAGCGCCGCTCGAGCGCGGCGAAGGCGCGCGCGTCCAAGAGCGGGTTCTCGAAGAAGGATCCGGCCGAGCGCGCGTCGGGGTCGGCCGGGTCCGCCAGCATCGACTTGCGTTTCCGGATTTCGAGCACGGCCGCGCGGACCGCGCCAAGTCCCGCAGGCCCCGCCGGGAGCGCCGCAGGGTCCCGGCCGGTCTTCTGGAGGTGGCGGCGCAGCTCCTCGTACGCGACGCCGGGCGCGGCGGCGGCGCGGAGGCGATAGACGACCGCCGTGATGACGAACCGGCCGCGATCCGCTCCCTTGAAGCGGCTGTGGCGGTATCGGAAGCCGCAGTCCGTTCCGTCGATCTCGACCTGCTTCCGCGTGCGGCGCTCGATCGCCCGGACGCGGCGGACGACGGGGCCGACCTCCTGCCCGTAGGCGCCGACGTTCTGGATCGGGGTGGCGCCGGCGAGGCCGGGGACGCCGGAGATGCACTCGAGGCCGCCGAGGCCGCGGCGGACGCACTCGGCGACGAAGGCATCCCACGGTTCGCCCGCGCCGGCCACGGCGAGGACGTGGTCCGGGCCGTCCTTCCGGAAGAAGAGGCCGCGAATGGCCACGCGGAGCACGAGGCCGGGGTATCCGGCGTCGGGGAAGATCACGTTGCTGCCGCCGCCGAGGAGATGGACGGGGGCGCCCTGGTCGTCGGCCCAGTCGAGGTAGGCCCCGATTTCGTCGATGGAGCGGGCCTCGGCGAAATAGCGGGCGGGGCCGCCGAGGCCGATCGTGGTCATCGGTGCGAGCGGGACATACTCCTGGAGCGGCGGGCGGCTGGGCTTGCGGGGCACGGGTGGCCTCCGGGGCGGGCCGTATCTTAATGGAAAGGGGCGGGAGGGGGGAGCAAAAGTGCGCGGGGGGCCGGGAGCCGATCCGCCCGGCCGTCGCCGGGCCGCGCGCGCCGGCCCCGTTTCCCCCGGATTCCGGTTGACAGCCAGCCGCCCGGCCCGCTATAGTAAGCATAACAGTACAGTACAGTATTGGTTTGCGGGAGAGGCTCATGGCGGACCCGCCGACGCGGACGGGAAGCGCGGCCTACCTCGTCCTCACCTGCCTCGTCGCCGCCCTCGGGGGGCTCCTCTTCGGCTACGACACCGCCGTGATCTCCGGGGCGATCGGGCCGATGACGGAGCACTTCCGGCTGTCGCCTGAGGAGGTGGGCTGGGCGACGGGCTGCGCCCTCGTCGGCTGCGCCGCCGGCGTCGCGCTGGCCGGCGTCGTCAGCGACCGCTTCGGCCGCCGCAACACCCTGATCCTCTCCGCCCTCTTCTTCTTCGTCTCGGCGGTCGGCACGGCGATCCCCCGCACCTTCACCGCGTTCATCGTCTTCCGCATCCTCGGGGGGCTGGGCGTGGGCGCCGCCTCGATGACCAGCCCCCTGTACATCGCCGAGCTCGCTCCCGCCCGACACCGCGGCCGGCTGGTTTCCCTCAACCAGCTTGCCATCGTCTTCGGCATGCTCGTCGTTTTCTTCGTCAACTACGCCATCGCCCGGCAGGGGGACGCGGCGTGGAACCGGGAGACCGGCTGGCGCTGGATGTTCGGCTCCGAGTCCCTCCCCGCCCTCGGATTCCTGCTCCTGCTCTTTGCCGTCCCCGAGAGCCCCCGCTGGCTCGCCAAGCAGGGACGGGCCGGGGAGGCGGGCGCGATCCTGGCGCGCGTCGGCGGGGCCGACCATGCCGCGCGGGAGATGGAGGAGATCCGCGCGGCGCTTGCCCAGGAGACCGGTTCGCTCGCGCACCTTTTCCAGGGCCGCCTCCGCGTCGTCCTGGCGATCGGCGTCGTCCTGGCCGTCCTCCAGCAGGTCACCGGCATCAACGTCTTCCTCTACTACGCGCCGGAGATCCTCAAGACCATCGCCGGCGAGACGACCGACGTCGCCCTGCTCCAGACGATCCTGGTGGGGGCGGCCAACATGGCCTTCACCCTGGTGGCGATCGGGAGCGTGGACCGGCTGGGCCGGAAGCCGCTCATGATGGCCGGCGCGGCCGGCATGGGCGTCGCCCTCTTCGCCATCGGGGCGGCCGCCTGGCTCGGCTGGATCAGCGGCTGGCTCCTGATCTGCATCCTCGGATACATCGCCTGTTTCGCCCTCTCCGTCGGCCCCGTCACGTGGGTGATCCTTTCCGAGATCTTCCCCACCAAAATCCGCGGCCGCGCCATGGCGATCGCCACCGTCTGTCTCTGGCTGGCCAACTACGTCGTCTCCCAGACCTTCCCCATGATGGACAATTGCAAATGGTTGGTCGCCACTTTCCGGCACGGATTCCCCTTCTGGGTCTACGGGGCCTTCTGCTTTGTCCTCGTCGTCTTCGTCTGGAAGATCGTGCCGGAGACCAAGGGGCGCTCTCTCGAGGAGATCGAGCGGACGTGGCTGGGGTCCGGGGGGACGTGATCCCGCGGACCCCCCGCATCGCGCAGATCGGGGACTCCCCATGAGCCGACGCGAGACGCTGAAGCGCGCCCTGCGGCACGAATCCGGCCCGGTGCCCGTCGACTTCGGCAGCACCGCCGTCACCGGGATGCATGTCACCTGTGTCGCGGCGTTGCGCGACCACTACGGCCTGCCCAGGCGCCCCGTTCGGGTCGGCGAGCCCTACCAGATGCTGGGACTCCTCGAAGACGATCTGCTCGAAGCCCTCGGCGTCGACACCGCCGGCGTTGCCCCCCGCAACAATTTTTTCGGCTTTCCCAACGAGGGCTGGAAGCCGTGGCGCGCGCCGTGGGGCCAGGAGCTTCTCGTCCCCGCGCGGTTCCACGTCACGCAGCGCGGCGGGGACACCTATATCCACCCCGAGGGCGACGCGTCCGCCCCCCCCTCCGGCCATCTGCCCGACGGCGGCTACTTCTTCGACACCATCGTCCGCCAGGAGCCGATCGACGAGGCGCGGCTCGACCCGAAGGACAACGTCGAGGAGTTCCAGCCGGTCTCCGACGCGGACCTGGCCTACTTCCGGCGCGAGGTGGCCGCGGCCGCCGCCACCGGTCGCGGGGTCGTGGCCACCTTCGGCGGCACCGCCTTCGGCGACATCGCCCTCGTCCCCGCCCCCTGGATGAAACGCCCCAAGGGCATCCGCGACATCGCCGAGTGGTACATGGCGACCGCCGTTCGCCAGGACTACGTCCACGCCGTCTTCGCCCGCCAGCTCGAGGTCGCCCTCGCCAACCTCGCGCGGATCCGCGCCGCCGTCGGCGACGCCGTCGACGCCGTCTTCGTCTGCGGCACCGACTTCGGGACCCAGACGGGCAGCTTTTGCTCGCCGGCGACCTTTGAGACGCTCTGGCTTCCCTACTACAAGCGGGTCAACGACTGGATCCACGCCCACACGGCCTGGAAGACCTTCAAGCACTCCTGCGGCGCGGTCGGGGCGTTCATGGACCTCTTCATCCGCTCCGGGTTCGACATCCTCAACCCCGTCCAATGTTCCGCCGCCGGGATGGACCCGGAGCGTCTCAAGGCGACGTACGGCGATCGGCTCGTCTTCTGGGGCGGCGGCGTCGATACGCAGAAGACGCTCCCCTTCGGGACGCCGGCGGAGGTGCGCGAGGAGGTCACGCGCCGCTGCGAGATTTTCTCCCGCCGCGGCGGCTTCGTCTTCAACGCCGTCCACAACGTCCAGGCGAACACGCCGGTGGCGAACATCGTGGCGATGATCGATGCCGTGAGGGCGTTCAACGGGCGGGCGTGAGCCGGCCGAAGGGGATCCGTGTCGTTTTCGCGCATGGTCGCACCCCGTGCCCGTTCCCCCGTAGCGGAATCTGCGTGGCGCCCGGGTTGAACCGTGTACGAGGGTGCTCTTCCTGGGCTTCCCGGTGCCCCCGTTTCAGGATCTTCCCCATGACGAAACGCATCCCGCCCTGCGCGACGGTCGGGCTTTTTGTCGTTCTCGCCTCGGCCGCGATCGCCGATTGCGCCGACAGTCCCCGGCGCATCATCCCCCTCGACGGGACCTGGGAGGTCGCGGAGGGGGCGGACGACGCGCCGCCCGCCGCCTTCGACCGGAAGGTCCCTGTGCCGGGGCTCGTGGATCTCGCCGAGCCGCCGTTTGAGGAGATCGGGACGCCCGGAAGCGCCTCCCGCCGGGCGTCCTTCTGGTACCGGCGTCGGTTCCGCGTGGAGGGCGACATCCCCGCGATCGCCCTGCTCAAGATCCACAAGGCCAAGTACGGTTGCTCCGTTCTCCTCAACGGGCGGCCGGTCGGGTCGAATCCCCGGCACTTCACGCCCGGCTGGTTCGACGTCCGGCCGCACCTGAAGGGCGGCGGCGGGGAGAACGAGCTGCTCGTCCGCATCGGGGGCCACCGGGAGCACCCGCTCGGCAGCCCCGTGAACGGCTGGGACTTCGAGAAGAAGCGGTACATCCCGGGGATCTACGATTCGGTGGAGCTGATCCTGACCGGCTCGCCGCACATCGTTCGGGTGGAGACTGCGCCGGACGTCGCCGCGAAATCGGTTCTCGTTCGCGTCGAGCTCGCCAACGCCGGGGCGGCGGCCGCGACGGCCCGTGTGGCCTTCGCCGTGAAGGAGGCCGCCTCCGGGCGCGTCGCCGGGACGGTGCCGCCCGAGAATGTGACGGTCCCGCCCGCCGGCGGGCCCGTCGCCGCCGCCTATCCGCCCAGTCGCGTCCACGCCCTGCCGGGCCAGTCCCCGCCCGCCCGATTCCAGGTCGAGACGAGGATCCCGATCCCCGACGCGCGCCCGTGGTCGCCCGAGGACCCGTTCCTCTACCGGCTGGAAGTCGATGCCGGGGGCGACCGGGCCGCTCTGCGGTTCGGCCTGCGCGAGTTCCGGTTCGACCCGGCGACGAATCGCCCGATGCTCAACGGCAGGCCGTACTTTCTCCGCGGCACCAACATCTGCATCCTGCGATTCTTCGAGGATCCGCTGCGCAAGGCTTTGCCGTGGGATCCCGCATGGGTCCGGCGCGTGATTCGCGGCTTCAAGGGGATGAACTGGAACAGCGGTCGCTATTGCATCGGTTTCCCGCCGGAGCCCTGGTACGACATCGCCGACGAGGAGGGCCTGCTCGTCCAGGACGAGTTCCCGATCTGGATCCTCGGGAAGGACTCGGCCGCGAGCAAGGCCTTTCATGCGAAGGTGACGCCGGAGACCCTGGCCGTCGAGTACGGCGACTGGATGTTCGAGCGAGCCAACCACCCCTGCGTCTTCATGTGGGATGCCCAGAACGAGTCGACCACCGACGTGACGGGCGCGGCGCTCGAGCTGGCGCGCGGGCTCGACCTCCAGGGGCGCGCCTGGGACAACGGCTGGGGGAAGCCGCAGCGGCCGGCGGACACGAAGGAGGAGCACCCGTATTATTTCACGAACTGGCGGAAGGGGACGACGCTCCGCGGCTTCGGCGCGCAGGGGCCCCTCCGCCGCCCCCACCCCGTCATCCTCAACGAGTACGGCTGGCTCTGGATCAACCGGGACGGGACGCCCTGCACCTTGCCGGTGCAGCACAAGTCCTACGACGGCCTCATCCCGGCGGGCGTCGAGCGGACGGCCGACGTCTACCGCCGGACCTACGCCCGGACGCTGGCCGCGCAGACCGAGAAGTTCCGCGCCGACCGCACCTGTGCCGGCGTGATGCACTTTTGCGGCCTCGGCTACTCGCGGCCGGACGGCGAGACGAGCGACAACTACGTCGAGCTGGACGGCCCGACCTTCGAGCCGCACTTCGCGAACTACGTGCGCGACGCCTTCGCCCCGACGGGCGTGATGTTGGATCTGTGGGAGCCGCGCGTGGTCCCCGGCCGGCCCTTCGAGGCGCCGGTCGTCGTCGTCAACGATCGGGACGCCGTGTGGACGGGATGCGTCCGCGTGCGGTTGCTCGAGGGGGATCGGGTGCTTGGCGAGGAGTCGGCGTCGATCGCGGTCCCGCCGGCAGGCCGGGCGGAGGCGAAGGTCGTACTGGCCGCTCCCGTGAAGATCGGGCGCTACCTCGCGGTCGCCGAGCTCCTCCGCGAGGGTGACGCGCCCGTTCGAAGCTGGCGGGACGTCCTTGTCGAGCCCCCCAGCCTCGCGCTCGGCCGGCCGGTCCGGGCCTCCTCGGAAGCGGCGGTGGATGGGACGGCCTACCCCGCGGCGGCCGCGGTGGACGGCAAGGCGGGCACGCGCTGGTCCTCCGAGTTCTCCGACCCGCAGTGGATCGCGGTGGACCTCGGGGAGGCGCGGACGGTGTCGCGGGTGACGATCGCGTGGGAGGCGGCGCACGCGAAGGCGTACGCGGTGCAAGTCTCGGGCGACGGCGAGACCTGGAAGACGGTGCACGAGGCGAAGGCCTGCGGGGGCGGGGAGGAGGAGATCCGATTCGCGCCGGTCCGGGCGCGCTGGGTGCGGGTCCTCGGCACCGCGCGCGCGACGCCGTACGGCTACTCGATCTGGGAGCTGGGGGTCTATGAGTGAGCCTCCCCGCCGGAGGGCGGATTTCCCGGGCGAGAGCGGTCGGCGACCTCTGGATCGGCCGCCTCCGTTGCCAACGCGACCGTGACCGTTGACCGTGATCGGATGAGAGGAATCGCTGCTTCGCCGTGTACCCGGGGTTCGGCGCCGGCAGTTTCGCGCTCGTTTCCTTCCGCCAGCGCCGGAGCGCCGCCCGCAGCGCGGCCGCTTTTCCCGACTCCGCCTGCGCCAGGTCTTGCTTTTCCCCAAGGTCCTCCTTCAGGTGGTAGAGCTCCACCCGCCCTTCGTTCCCGAACCACTCGATCAACTTCCAATCGCCATCGCGGATCGCGCCCGACGGCGATCCGTAGAATGTGCTGCCGAAGGCGCCGAGGTCCCGCCAGCCGGGGTCGTCGACGAGAAAGAAGACGACGTGCGGCTTCCGGTCCGCTGCGGGGGCCGCCGGGATGACTGCGGCGGTCGTCAGGAGGACGGCGAGGGCGGGGAGGCCGGAGCAAGGGATCCTGCAAATAAGATCCCCGGCGTATCGTTCCTCGGCCCCGCCGGGAGGCGCACGCTTCGGCCGCGCACTTCCCTGCGTTCTCGCGGCGATTCGCCTCAAGTTGCCCCACACTTTTGGCTCAACAGAGTGATCTGAACCCCGATGGATTGGGGGGGCAGCCTCACCCCCTGGGAGACAGAGGGGTTGTCAGAGGGCGATCTATCGCGCATGCCCGGATCGGTCGTTTGCTCGAACAGCATCTGTCGCGCCGTTCACCCCGCAGGATCCCGCCCTCGCCGACACCCCGCCCCCATCAGGCTTTCCTTTGCCCGTATCTTTCCGTTGACCTACGGGAGCCGTTCGATGGCGGCGAGGTGAGCATGGCACTTCAGGGCCAACGCGGCTACGGCGGCTCAAGGCGGCTCGTCGGCGGGCCATTTTCCACGGGTTGCCGGGAGTATCTCCGTCGGGGGCGCCGCTGATCCGCATCGAAGGCCGGCCGATTCCGCGTTGTCGTCAGCCGGACT